>Ga0065165_1000301_pt1 | contig 82779 bp, 49 predicted proteins | sample AraplaMF_Cvi_mMF_FD_63813 | JGI IMG/M metagenome (GOLD analysis project Ga0065165, IMG submission 63813) | Arabidopsis root microbial communities from the University of North Carolina, USA - plate scrape MF_Cvi_mMF (version 2) (version 3) | ecosystem: Host-associated > Plants > Roots >... | reverse complement strand
ATTAGAAACTGGGGCATTGTCCTGGATCAGTTTTTAACTATTTTTGAAAACAGGATCAGAATATAGTTCCTGCTACGAACTCCGATTTTTGAAACTTACACAGTTCTTGAGATAGTCCCCTTCCGGACGACCCTTATTGCACTTTTTCAGTTAATGAATTCCAAACTTTTTATCCAAATTGTCTTTCCACTCAACATACAATTCATTTTGTCGAATCGCCGTACACAACTTATCTACCAAAAAAATAAATCTGGAGTAAAAAGTATATAATACTAAATTCAGGTCTAATAATGTTCCACGGACCATTACAATCTCTGATGAACTATTCAGATCTTCAAACGCTAACCTGTATTCTTGATCGTTTATTTTTTCAAATCTGAAAAGGTAATTTATCCCCTGTTCATAAAAATCAAATGTGTGTTTTGAAATGTCTGTCTCATTCACAAAATCAACAACTCCCGATAAACACTCCAGGAATATAGAAAATTCCGCGGTAAGTGCCGGGTATGCTCTGCCTTCTACCTTAAGCCCAAATGATACATTATTATTGCTAAGTTCGTTTGTGATAATATAAAAGACCGTTATTAAATCGTCTAATTCAAATTCGTTGGCAAAATCTTCCTCGCTTTGACCTATTGTCGATAACTCGTTATTAAATTCGATCGTTACTTCAAAACTTTTATGACTCATCTTACTACATTTTCGGCTGTTGGATATGCTGTTTTTAGCGCATTAGTCGCTCCTTCCGCGTTCTTTACAATAATAGCTTTAGTGGCCTCTATAATCGATTGATCCTTTTGTACAATCCTGCCAAGCCCGGCAGGTATATCTACAATATTTTCTCCATCCTTCAAAGTACCATATATTCCCTTAATAAATTCAGCAGCTTTTTCATTATTTACCCACTGGCCGATACCTTTTCCCAAACTTCTAGCTCTATCCGCCAGTTGGGTGATCTTTAATTGTGCTCCATGCTCTAAGAAAATGTGTCCAAAAGTCTTAACACTTTTCCACGACCAATTCAAGCCAGCACTAGCTAATGTCAAGCCCTCCAAACTTGTGGCTGGAGCTTTGCCTTTTAGCATGCCGATCAAGGAAAAGAAAATAGTTGTTGTACCCTCCACCTTTTGTTCGCCGGAACCCTCAGTATAGAGTTGCTTCAGCTGAGATGGCATTGCCGCCAAATTTGACGGTATTTTCTTAAAACTTTCGTATGCCTCTCCAAGGGTCTGAGGATCATCCTCCTCCGCCGGACGAACCGGTGCTAATATTTTTGCTGCTTTTTCAAGTCCTCTCCCCATAGCCTGACCATAAGGAGCTGAAGCATCATAAGCAGTTTTGACTGTTTTAACAGAAGTTTCATATCCTGAACTGATTTTCTTTCGCAGCGTCTCAACCCATAAAAACTCTTGTCCATCAAGATCTATTCCATCTATCGGTCTATTACTTGCAAACTGATAAGGCGTTAACTCCGGATATTGCTCCGTCAACGGATCAACGGACAAAAATCGCCCTAACCGCGGATCATAGATCCGCATTCCATAATCCTGCTGGTTACCTTCGCCCTTTATGTCATTATCATTTTCTTTACCATCATAACCATACCTGTACTTACGGTCTATATTATAGCTACGCCCTGGTTGCCCCATTCCAAATGAAAAATAGTCATTGGCGCTCACCACATCCGCGTTGTAATATTCGATTATGCCGTCTGTGTTCTCGTCTGCTTCCTTTTTCCGGTCACTTACCACCGCCACAACATTTCCCCGTTGATCAGTCAGTTCATATGCCTTTTCTCCACGTCTATATGAAACATTGTAAGCAAAGCCCAGCCCCGGCATATACGATATTTCCGATGTTTCCTCATTATAAACATCAGCAAGTATTTGCTCTGTATATTCCTCGCTGGGCACTATCAGACTGCTAATTTTGTCGCTAACGCTCTCTTGCTGCTCCTGCAGGCTGATTAACGAATTCATTATCTGACGTCCACTGGAAGCCCAGGATACTGACCTGTATAAACTAGAATCCAGTTTATGCAACCAAGCTCCATATTGCTGCCTCTTATCTAAAGTTTGCTGCCATTGAAGCTCCAACCACCCCCGGTACAATAAAAATACATCTTCCTTTTCCTTTAGTAAAGAGGTGTATTTGCCAGGTTTAAGTGCAACACTGTCCATTATCCCCCCTTTGTGGTCATAGACAAATAATTTATTAGGGACCCATCGCCGTAACACTATTCTGGCAGCCCTGGCCACAGGGTCGCTGTTAAAATATTCTGTGCTGTCTACCCTGCTGACCATCGCTCCGCTCAGTCGCCGCCAAGCAATGCTGCTATCATTACTGTTTTGAAACCGCGACCTGGGCGATCTGCTGTCAAACATCCGCAATTTCAAGCATAACCCTTTCATCATCTTCTCAATAGCCATTAGTTTTTGCAGCGTAGTTGACGCCGATTTAACTGGCACGCTATTAAAAATGACGTGATTATTATGGGAGCTATCCTCTAAAACTGCAGCGCCGTTTACCCGGAACCTGAGCTCTGCTTGCTCCAGATTAAATATGCTACTAAAACAATAATCCCGGTAAAAAACAAAGGGATCAACAGAGTTGCCGATAATTTGTCCGTAATCAGTTTCGTTAAGCTGTAAAGAATCAAAGACCACTCCATAACAGGTAAACCATTTCAGTTGCCGGTTAAATTCACTTAGCACGGCCATATTTACATAACCGCCTTTACCATCCTTCTTGCTGTAGATATGCAAACCTGGAGCCTTCGCAGCTACTTGTTTCAATACTGGGTCTACACGCCAATCACTCTGTATATCTGTTTGCGCTTTACTGGTTAAATGAAAAAAGAGAAAAATCAGGGTAAAAAAACGGCATAATACTTTCATGGGTATAGAGGACTGTACTCTCAAATTGAAAATTCCGGCTGAAAATACATCGAATTAACTAAAAATACAATATAGAACTATCTACTTAACGAAAGCCCGCGCAGAACCATCTCTACGCGGGCTTTTAATCTCCTTATTGACACCTACGCCATCGCCACCTTCTTCACCCCCACCGGCTTCCTCTTCTCCGTCTTATACCTCCTCCCCCACCAAATATAAAACCCTGTTACCGGCAAGCTCGCTGCCACTAAACTCCCAAAGAACACCATGATCTTCCCTGCCAATCCCAATATCTGCCCCACATGCGTATCATAATTCAACCTCGCCACTTTATCCGCCATAGACGCCTCCGCAAACTTCCCATACGCATGTTTCACCGGAATTTCCTTCAACGTATACTGATCAAAATATCGGATATCCATCTTCCAATAAGTATCAATATCCGGATTCGCCACACCCGCCACTGATATCGTATCATTCTCTGGTATATGCACTTCTATCATCTCCGCAGCCGGATACTCCCGCTGCATAATATTATATATCCTATCCTCTATAGGCGCATCCGTCAATGCAACTGTTCCTTTTCCCGCCTTATCCGACATCGGCTCATAATAAGCCGTCAAACTACCCTTCCCCCCGGAACTTATCCAATACACCGATTTCGCAAACCACTGGAATGTCCACACCAAACCAGTAACAACAATAAATATCATCACCCAGGTAATATAAAACCCCATCACATTATGCAGATCATAATTAATCCTTCTCCACTTCGCATTCCACTTAACAGAAAACCGCTGCTTCCTCGCCGCCTTATTCCTCGGCCACCACAGCACCAAACCAGAGATCAGCATTATTAAAAATATCAATGTCGCAGAACCTACAATCGGCTGACCAATCTGCATCGGCAACCATAAATAAAGATGCCCCAGCAAAACAACCCGGAAGAAATCCTTATTCATATCCTTTACCTTCAACACTTTTCCATCGTAAGGATTTATATACACCGTATAATAATACTCAGGATCTACCGCGAAGAACGCCACTTCTGCTGCCCTGTCCTTCTTATAAAAACTCACACTATGCACCGCTTTACCGGGCAAGGCTTTCTCTGCCAACACCTTCAACTCTGATGGCGCCAGCATCGCACGTTGCTCATTCTTTATATCCCGGAAAGAAAGCGTCACACTTTCTATCTCCCGCTGAAACGCGAGTATACACCCGGTCAGGCCCAGGAATAAAACCAATAGCCCGGAACTAAGTCCGAGCCAAAGGTGGATTCTTCCAATCCAGTATTTTACGTTCTTTTCTTTTGTCATATTGGGTTAGCTATTCGCATTATATAGGTTCGTCTTTCCTGATCCGTTCTAAAACTTAAACGCCAGACTGGCTGCAAAGCTCCTTAATTTCTGCGGATTTACCGTAGTATAACCGATCCAGTACTTTTCATTGGTCAGGTTATCCATTTTTGCAGATACCCTGAACTTAGGCTGATCATAAAACACAGATGCATTCAGCACCGTGTAGGAAGGCAGTGTAAATACTCCAAGCGTTGCATCGTTGATAATCTTATTATCGCTGGCATAGTTACCGCCGAAACCAAATCCAAGACCTTTCAGGTTACCTCCGGGTATGCGGTAGCTGAGCCAAAGATTAGCCACAGTAGGAGCACCGGCAGTACCTGGACGACGACCTTCCACATTCTTATCAGTGGCCTTTTCGTATTTAGAATCATTGTAAGCAAAACCGGCCACTACACTCATACCGCGGAAAGGACTCGCAATCACTTCCACATCTACACCTTTGCTGTACTGGGTACCATCCTGTTTGTATACATTCGGTTGTTCAGTAGGTCTCAGCACATCCTTTACACGGATATCGTAGTAGCTTACAGTGCTGGTCAGTTTTCCCTCAAACAGGTCAACCTTCACTCCTGTCTCCCACTGATTAGCCTGTTCAGGCTTGTAAGGAACCGGATGCCCCAGGCCATCAGTTCCCGGCGCTTTGTTGGTGAATCCGTTCTGGTAATTGGCGAACAGCGCTACAGCATCCTTGATGGGCTGATATACGATACCCAGTTTCGGAGACAACTTAGTCTGATCGTAAGCACCGCTTGTCTTTCCTGTAGTCGCATCATAAGCGCCGTTGTACACATAATGATCTACTCTCAAAGCGCCCAGTACCATCAGGTTATCCGTAAGGTTCAATACATCGGATACATAGGCGCTGTAGGTGTTGGTAGTAAATATAGATGGATAGATGAAAGAATTGCCTTTCTCCTGGTACAGTTTATCCAGGTTGGTTCTGTTAAAATTCCTGTAGTTTGCGATTGTGTCCAGGCTGACATCAATCGTATCCAGCGTATTCCCGCCAAAGAACTGATCAGAGTTGCGATAGAAGAAATCAAGTCCTGCTGTCAAACGGTTACGCAGACTACCAATCTGGAAATCACCAATAAAATTCTGCTGGATCTCTATCACCTGGTCTTTGCTATTATCGGTATATTGATCATTACGGGAGATCATGTTATTCGGCAACAGATAGAAGTACGGTGAAGGCCCGTCAGAAAAACTATTAGTCACCGTAAAGTTGGTCTGTGAAGTCCAGTTGCCGGACATCTTATAATTCATCTGCCCAAAGAAGTTAATGTTCCTGGCAGTCTGATATATGTCGTCATTCACATAAGAACGCTTATAATCAACCTTCAGCTGATCTGCACGATCATAACCCAGCTGGTTCATTGTCAGCCCATAGGGGAAGAAATAAACGTTCAGCCCCGTATTATTACCCTGGGCAAATTCCGCATCAAATAAGAAAGACAGCTTATCATTTACCTTGTAAGACAAGCTCGGCGCAAATACAAAATTCCTCGCCCAACCATTGTCCTGCCAGCTGCCCTCATAAGAATAAGCAGCATTGACACGCAACAGCACATTATGCTCCTTATCCAGCGGCGCATTTACATCCGCACCCATACGATAAAGACCATAGTTGCCCGCTGTAAAGTTCACTTCTCCGCCAAATCCATCATAAGGCTTTTTCGTTACCCGGTTTATCAATCCGCCATAGCTGGTCAACACGTTACCAAACAGGGTAGCTGAAGGGCCTTTCAGCACTTCTATCTTTTCCAGGTTAGCCACATCGATCCTGCTGGACACATTACCAGCAACACCATTGCGCAGCTGGCTCTGTACGATAAAGCCACGCAGGTTGTAGTAACTACCCCCATCACCGCTACGGCCGGTGGCATCCCACATTTTTGTAAGGCCGGGTACATTCCGCACAGCGTCGTCAACAGACAGCACTACCTGCTCTTTCATTAATTCCTTTGATATAGTGACGGAAGTCTGGGCATTCTCCAGGTTCTTCAACGTCATTTTATTGGCATAATCACTGGAAGAAGAGGTCAGCCTCCGTTGCCCGGAGATCACCACTTCCTGTAACTGCTTGTCATTCAGCTGCAATTCAAAAGTCACATGGGCCGTCTGACCCGCCTCGGTAGTTACCTGCTTCTCCACCGGCTCAAACCCTACCAGGGTAATATGCAGCGTATAAGTGCCCGGAGTCAGCCTCCGTATACTGAATTCGCCGTTCTCATCCGTAACAGCCCCCTTAGTCGTCCCCGTTATCTGTACCGTTACATAAGGCGCCGGTTTCCCGTCAGCGGTCGTTACTTTTCCCTTAATGTGAGCAAGTTGATCTTCTTCCTCATTGGCCAAAACTATAGTAGTCAGACCTAAAAACATGCAAAAAAACAATAATAATGTCCGTCCCATGGTTATCCCCATCCTGATATAACGTTTAGTTTTCACGCCGCAAAATTCTAACTCCCACGGCTATTTGGTTTACGCAATCGGGAAAAGATTTTACGATATCCGAAAAAATGCCCCCATTAACATCCGTCAAATGATATTTTCCGTATTTTTATCTATAAGCGGCACATTATGTTTGTCATATAGCCACTAACACTCTGCCCTGATTAGTTAGATGCTCTTCCCCGATGTTGCCCGGACAAGCCTATCGTGACTTTATACATCAACAAACTCAGAGTATGAAATCTACAGTCATTCAAAATGACAAGCAGTTGCTACGCAAGCTTAAAACAGGAGATCCGAATGCTTTAAATCATGCATACAAACAATACCGGGTATGGCTGCTGATCGTAGCGGCAACTTCCATCCCCGATATAGATGTGGCCAATGAAGAACATATCGCAAAGGCGAAATCCCTAGTAGAGGACTTCTTCATTAAATGCTGGGAGCAGCGGCTGTTTAAGGATGTGAACGTTCCGCTGAGAACTTTCCTGTTCAGAGCCTTTACAGCACACTGCAAGAAACAGGAAGCATCCATCCCCGCTATCTCCTGAGAACGCCGGATTTATTTTTAACCGTTAGCACCATTTACATGTATCCTATGTCATTAGTCCATGACAATCACCGGAATAGCTCCGCTGTAAAAGCTAAGCTCAGCCAACAGGAAAAGGAGCATATCTGGCAACTGATGTGCGAAAACATGGCGGGTATTATCAGCCCCAAAGACCTGCGCTACCTGGAAGCCCAGCTCCCCAAAGACGAATATATGCGGGAGGCCTTCCAAACACTGGCCTTTGCGCTGGGTGATGAAGAAAACCTGGACCTGGACAGGCTTCAGCATGATGATGAGTGGAAAGATATATTCCAGGATATAAAGCCCCATCCTGAGGAATATACGGCTACACTGCCGCATTTCCGTCCCGGAAAGTGGATGGCTGCCGCCGCAATAGCCGGACTGATACTCAGCGGCGCAGGGTATTACTACTTCTCAAAAGAAAAGATCCCGCAAACAGCAAAGACTTCAGCCCCTGCAAATAAAGAAATACGGCTTAAACTCGCAGACCAGCGGACCATCCCCCTGCAGCAACAGCCATCGCTGATCAGCCTGGGCAATGTACAGTTATACAATGACCAGCAATCACTAAGCTTTGACGCCAAAGACGAATTCAATGTGCGCGGGCAACATACCCTTATCGTGCCCGCCGCCAAAGACTATAAAGTAGTACTGGCCGATGGTACGGAAATATGGCTCAACGCAGATTCCCGTCTTCAATTTCCCTTCAGTTTCAGCGGCAGCGCCAGGGAGATCACCTTACTGAGCGGAGAAGCCTACGTGAAAGCAGCGCCCGATCCTTCCAGGCCACTCATCATTCATACCCCGCAAAGCACCATCCAGGTGTTGGGTACAGAATTCAATATTAACGCCTATGACCGGAACACCCTTAAGGTATCCCTGGTAAGCGGCGCTGTAAAGATGAGCGCGGGCCATGATGCCACAGTCATCAAACCCGGTATGGAAGCGGTCTATACAGATAAAAAAGACCTTATTACCCGCCCCTTTGATCCAGGGAAAGTACTGAGCTGGAGGGATGGCAAACAGTTCTTTGTACAGACTCCCATCACAGAAATATGCGCGATCCTGGCCCGTCATCTCGGCATTACCGCGGTAATAGATAGTGGCTCCCCGGCACAAACAAAACACTTCAGCGGTGTGGTAGACAAACACAAACCCATACAGGAATTCATGGAAGATGTGAAGAGCGCCGTAAACGTTGATTCCTATTTTGACAAGAACGGCGTACTGCATTTCAGATAAGCAAACATTCCATAAAATAATTCAAAAGCCCCCAGGCGTAGCGTGCCTGGGGGCTTTTTGTTTATGGACTAATTAAACACCATTTACTAATGTAACCAATGGGTTTCATTATATTTGCAGCAGATTTAATCATTCAAATTCACCACATCATGAGAAGGGATGTTTTTCAGGCGATAGCAGATCCGACAAGACGGGAGATCATCAGCCTGCTGGCGCGGCAGTCTATGAATCTGAACGCCGTGGCAGAGAACTTTGACATCAGCCGGCCCGCCGTTTCCAAACACATCAGGATACTGACGGAATGCGGACTGGTAGTGATCAAACAACAGGGACGTGAAAGGTTCTGCCGTGCGGAATTGCGCAAGCTGAAGGAAGTGGCGGATTGGACCGAAAAGTATCGTGACTTCTGGACTAAAAAGCTGGATGCGCTGGAAGATTTTCTGGAAAGCACTAAATTCCAGAAACCAAATTCCAAAGATTCAAAAACCCAAAAATAAACTGCAGACTATGGTAGCACAAAACACAGCGCCGGCAGCCAAGGCAGCCATGCTGATCCGCAAACCGGTTCATGAAGTTTTTGAAGCAATGGTGAACCCGGATATCACATCGAAATTCTGGTACAGCAAGGGCAAAGGCCGCCTGGATAAAGATGAAAAAGTGATATGGATCTGGGAATGGTATGGCGTTTCCTCAGAAGTGACCGTTCAAAAGGTGATGCCTGACCACTCCATTGATTTTACCTGGGGAGAAGAAGATAACCCCACCAATGTGCATATCAGCTTCGAGCCCAAAGGCGATAATGCTACTTTCATAAGTGTCGAAGAAACAGGTTTTCGCGAAGATATGCCTGATCTGATCGAAAAGATCGTCGGCCAAACAAACGGCTGGGCCTTAGTCACCGCCGCCATGAAAGCATACCTGGAACTGGGCGTCAACATTAAAGTAGTGGAAGACCGCCATCCTGAGCTCCGTGTTTCAAAAAATGCATAACACACCCATCAGGACGAAATAAGGCGCAGCGTTAACGGCTCGTTAACGCTGTGCAATTTCTACTATTGTTTAAAATCCACCATCCCGGTTCTCCCGTATATTCATATTACACTGCCCGTGATTAAACTACTGCCCATTCCCTCACATCTCCATGCTGATAGCATTGACTGCGATTGGTTTTTCTATGTTAATCTACCAACCCAATCATTTCTATTGCATGAACACAAACGACCAGCTTTTATTAAACAGGTTACAAAATGGTGATGATACAGCGTTTGCCCAACTCTTCCAGCTGTACCGCAGGTGGCTAGTATACGTAGCCCTGACTATCCTGGATGACGAAACAGAAGCGCATGACACCGTACAGGATTTCTTCATGGACTGCTGGGAAAGAAAACTGTTTACCAATGTCAATGTTTCGTTGAAGAGCTTCCTCCACTGCTCTATCCGTAACAGATGTCTCAACAAACTCAGGAATGAGGCCTTGCGTAAAAAGAAAATGAAAAAGCTGCTGAATGGAGAAGAAACGGCCGGCGAACAAACAGAGCAAAATGAGCTATGGGATCACCTCTCACTGGTGCTGCCCAAAGTCCCTCCTATGTCGGCCAAGGTATTCCAGCTTACTTATGTGTCAGGCTTCAACCGTAAAGAAGTGGCTGAGCTGATGGGAATCAGCCCTTCTACCGTGAAACATCAGCTGGCACGCTCCCTCAGGATCCTGCGCGGCTTACTGGAACGTGTGAAACTGTATACCTAATGCCCCGCTTCCAATGTTACCGGCCCTAGCAAACCCGATTCCAGCAATGCCCATTCGGGGCGGATGGTAATATTGGTTTTTGTGAAACGTTGCTCCGCGGGTTTATCACGATCGCCTACCAGCCGGTTACGCCAACTGTTGATCACTTCTACCTCCAGCAAATTATTACCAGCATGCACAATACCGCTAATGGATACACGGTATGGCGGCGCCCATAGTACGCCCAGCTTACGGCCGTTGAGCGTTACACTGGCAATACCTGCATCCTTTACGGATCCCAGGTTCAGGTATAGCTGTCTGCCTGCCTGCAGATTGCCTGTATCTACTGTAAACTCCTTGCGATACATTGCAGCGCCGGAATAGTAACGGATACCTTCTTCTGTTCTTTCCGTCCAGCTGCTGAGTGCAGGAAACACTACTGATGCCGGGCCTCCCCAACGCTCATCAAAATGTACCTGCCAGGATCCCTGCAAAGTATCTATGGAACGGATCTCCGGGAAATTAGTCGATGCTGTTCCTTGCTGCTCAACAGGAATTGGTTTCCTGAACACCACGAACCAGGCGCCGTAAGGCGCAAACGACACTGGCATAGTGATAATATCCTTATCCTGTGTATATGCCACAGCTGGCTGCGTATGGCCTGTTACCGGATCCCAAAGCTCAGGCAAACGCCCGCTGATCCGGAAACTCACCTGCGCAGTACAGGCTTGTTGCTGCCTGCTGCTGATAAAGTAATAGTCATCGTTATTCCAACGCCGATGGATATATCCAAATGCAGTGTCAGGCGCATCAAAACGGCAATCAGCCGCCAGGCCCTCTGATGCCAACCACTCCGCTGCCGTATACCCCCAGGCAATGCGCCCCTTTCCTGTTTGCCTGCTGCCACGGGAAACAGTATCCCTTCCCCATAATTCCCTTGTGATCTCCGCTAGCTGCGCCTGTGCTACCTGCGCCTGCTCCAGGCTTACAATGCGCTGCGTACGGGCGCCAATTACGTTAGCGCCTTCCAATACCAGCTGATGCACCTTTCTGAGCGCAGCCAGTGACAATACCCGGTGCGACGGTAATACCAGTACACGATAGCTCATGCCATGCGGCAACACCAGCCGCCCCGCTTGCACACGAAGCTTTAGCAGGCGTTCCTCATTGATCACATCATAATCATATCCCGGCAAAACGCCTGCAGGGTCATCCTCTTTCCTTCGCACAATATTGGGAATGTGATCGCCATAGTAATACAACACATCCGCCACAAAGCGCCCCTCCTGCATCATGTACTGCGTACGCGCCATATACCGGAAAAAAGCATCCGCATATTTCCACCAGGTAACATTTGGATTAATATGCGTGCCCGCAAAATACTCCTGTCCCGGTATCCCCATCTCCACCGGCGAGCTGGTGAAAGTATGCAGGATCGTCAGGTTAAGTCCTGCACATATTTCATGATCAAAACTGGGCTTCATATGCTCCCAGATAATATCATCCCAATGACGGCCAATTGTAGTGAAGGCCTCTGCACCTACCAGCTTCTTGTCGTAGATATGCGCTGCACTGGCTGCCTGTTTCACAAAAAACCTGTTCTCCGGGCGCGGCCGATGTGGTGAAGGCGACCAGAACTCTCCCATCATGATCTCACTATGCCCTAAATTCCTGAGCGCATCAAAAGGCCCCGCATGCGGGCCGCCCGACTCCGCCTGCAACCCCATACCATAAGCAGCGGCCTTTTCCTGGAATACTTTATAATGATTGTCAGCAATACAATCGCTGATCGTTTTACGCAGATCTGCCAGGAAACGGTTGCTGACGTCTCTGCTATCTATGATCTTACCCGCTACTACAGGTAAAAAAGGCCGCAGATCATATCCTCTCCTGCGACGGAACTCCTGCATAAAATCTTCCGTCCAGTTGATGCCGCCCAGCTCCCAGCTGTCTGTCTGCAGATAACGAAGCGTAGTGCCCGCATCCGGCCCGATACTTTCCAGCAGCGGCTTTACATGTGTATCCCAATAACGGATAAAGTGCCGGCGGCTCATGTGATCAATCACCAGTCCTTTCCATTTCCCGCTGGAAGTAGAAATATCTGCCCCGTTCAGGGTGTAGCCCATGCGCAACACCACCCATTTACCCGCGGGCGCTCTCCAGGAAAGCCTGCCAGTACTATCCATAAAACGGGAAATATCGATCACCTTCCGGTGATCTGCATGTACACGATCATTGTCTGTAGTATCTTCTTCCAGCAGATAGCGGGTATCAGGCGCAGAGCTGCCTGCTTCATCAAAAGCCGCTTTCAAACGGAGCTGATGGATGGGCTTTATCCCGGCAGTATCCCCTAAGGGAAAAGCCAATACGGTAATATCTTTATAGAAGCCATGCACTGCCTTTGGTAACGGCAGCGTATGTACGCCATTACCACTTACCACTGTTTCAGACCAGCTAAGATGTTTTGCCGCCTCCTGTGGCTGCACATCCGGAGCACCCAGGTTCCAGCCGCTCTGTATATTCAGACTGAGCTCAAGGCCCAGCCGCTTGGCCTCTTTCACAGCATGCCTGAACAGTTCCTGCCAGGCGGGTGATCCAAACAGCGGACCTTCCGGTACATTACCATTACCGCGTTGATCCTGCCCGCCTGCATCCACAATGCTGGCGCCGCTGAAGCCTTTTTCTTTCATAGCTTCCAGGTCGCGGGTAATAGATTGTTTGGTAACATTGCCATTGAGCCACCACCACCAGCAGCGGATCCCATAGACAGACGGAGGCTGTTGAAAAGAGTTTTCAGTGAGCTGTTGGCAGTTGGCCATCAATGCTCCTTGTATAAATAATGCCAGGCAACAAAAGACTTTGCTTATACGTGTTGATATCATTCCTTAGCTGTTATTGATCTGTTCTTTCATGCACTTCCACCTTGCCATTGCTGATGGTGACTGCTATTGTTCCACGCTGCCTGTCTGAGCTCACTGAAAAGCTGCGGCCCTGCACATGCGCCACCAGCTTATTATTACAGACATAGAAAGGACGGCTTGTATCATCACGCACTTCAAAAACAGCGTCCCCTTCCAGGTAGACTTCTCTTTTATCTCCGGCAAACTTTTGCGGGTAGGAAAGCCTGGCGCCGGACTGCAGCGTAACCCTGCTGCTATCTTCCAGGAGTATAGTGAGTGGAGTGATCCTGTTGTTGGCTTTTTGCTGCATACCGGCTGCGGCAGCTTTTGAGAGTCGGGTACTATAATGGAACATAAATGCCATGCCCACCAGTACAGCGGCCAATATACCAGCCACTGCAAACAGGCGTGTCAGCCGGCCGTGCGTAGTTGGCGCAGGAGGCGGCAATGCCCTGGGTTCCGCACCCGCCAGTGTGCGGTGCGAGTTCTCCAATTGCTGTCGCCCCTCTCCTTCCGGTAAATGCACTGCAGCATAACGAACCAGCTGGTCTGCACGCATGATCACATCCAGCCTTTCCGGATGCTTGCTGATCCAGTCCTGCCAGAAAAATACATCTACCGGGTCTAACTTAAAATAGTAACGCAGGTACGACTCATTGGCCGCAAAATCTTCCGCTTCGTAACGTGAATAATCCATACAAGTGATGGAATATAAGCAATTTGCGGCAGGAATTCATCCCATTCCATCATAATTCGCTGTGAGACAGCGCTTCGTCGATATCTGAAGGATATACCGCATCCTGCATTTCGCAATAAACATCTACCAGGTGGAAACCTTCTTTGAAGCGGCGGCGTGCTTCCTCAAACTGCTCTTTTGCGAGCTGATGTTTACCTTGCTGTCTGTAAACGATTCCCTTGTAATAAGGGATCTCCACATAGTTCTTACAGATCTTTTCTTCCTGTTCCAGGTCTGCCAATGCACCCTTATAATCTCTCAGCTTTATCTTCATCACCGCCCGGTGCAGGAAATCGAAGAGACCGATAAAGTCTTTCCCCTTTGTATAGAAAATGCTGTCAATACCTTTAGCGAAATAATAAGTGGCCGCATCATAATTGCCCAGTTCCCTTTCACATAAAGCCATTACTACATACAGGCTATAGGTGCCATCCCCGGTATGCCGGTGAGCAAACCCGGATAATGTATCAAAGCGTTTCAGATCTGCCAGTGCACCTTCATAATCCCGCAGAAATTTGAACCTGCACCAGCCTCTGACATCCAGTGTTTTCAGAGGTTGCAGCTCCACTGCTTTATCCAGGTATTTGCGCCAGCTGGCGAAATCGCCTCTTTTAAGATAAGGCACGCTCAATGCTCGCCAGCCTTCAGCCAATGTGGGACAAACCCTCACGGCGCTGTCCAGGTATTGTTGATTAAGCCGCGAACCCTGGTAAAACGTAACTGCATAATTATACAGCCTGCAGGCACGAACGGAGGCAGAGTCGGTAAATGCATCGCAATTCAACTGACTTTTCCCAATGATGCTGATCATACAACAGCAGAGGAGAAGGTATAGGTGCTTCATGGGGTAATGCTGATTATTTTGCCTTTCCTCATATGGAAAGTGATATGCTGGTAACTGTCGTATATCTGCCCTTTATAAACAGCAGGCTGCCATCCGCGTAGCTGTTTTACAAGATGGAGCAGCTGGCCGGACAAAGCCTTGTTAAACGAAGCCGGCTGGTAGTTATCATCTATTTCAAAAATGCGAAAGCGGCCTGTCTCTCCTTTACAGTTGATAATGAACTTGATGGTGAGATAACCATTCTGATCTCCAAAATTGTCCTCCGCTTCATAATGACCCAGGAGATATTTTACGATCTCCTTCTTATGATCTTTGTAGTAGGAGTTAGTATTATAGTACTGGAAGACCTGTTTCTCATTACATATCGTAAAATGAGGGTCGTCCTTCCGACTATCAAATGGAATTTCACCTACGTGTTCGGGGAAAGCTGTTTCCTGCGCAGATCCTTGCAGGGAAAGAAACAAAAGCAGGAAAGGGAGTACAGTGGTCTTAAAATGGTTCATGGGATAAAAGGGCACATATTCCCTAATATACAAAACTTCCGGTATTTCATAATTCCCTTACCCAGATATTGCGAAAACTTACGCGGCTGTTATGCTCCTGCAATACAAGCGGCAATTTGGCCGCATGGTACTCATATTTGGGATAGCCTGCGTACACCATGGGCCCTTTGATAGGAACATGATGCAGTATCAGGATCCCATTGTGAAAGACAGTGATATAGGCCGGTGTTTTCAAGCTATGATCCGGGTTAAACACCGGCGCTTCGAACACCGCATCAAAGGCCTGCCAGGTTTTTGGCGGGAGGCAGGCATTTACCATCGGCGCATATTGTTTATAGATACTACCTGCCTGGCCATTATAATAAAGACGGCTGGCATATTGATAGGTTTCATAGATCTGCAATTCATACAGTCCCATGAATAACACCCCGCTATTGCCTGAGTCATTGCGGCCCTTATCTTCTTTAGGGTCCGGCGTTCTCCATTCTATGTGCAGCTGGATATTACCGAAGACCTGCCTGGTACGTATATCCTTTGTCTTGGGCACGATCGTAAGCGTACGGCCCCTGGCTTTCCATTTTACGGCGCTGCTGTCAGGGTGCTCCCACTTATCCAGGTCTCTCTCCCCCGCGAAGAGCACTATGGCATCGGAAGGCGGATGACCTTTTTTCCCCGGCGTAACGATCGGCGGTTTGAAAGACCAGTCTTCTGTAGCTTCCGGTTTCACTTGCTGCGCAAACAAACTCAGAGAACATAGCAAGAAGAACGTAAAGCAAGCGCACCTGACCATATCCATCACGATTTTACAAATTTGCCGTCTGCGATCTGGAAATGATAGGTTTTCCCTTTCTGCGCATTAAACTGCAGCTGCTCATGCTTATACTTTAACTCGCATGTACCATTCGCAGTAGCCTTTACCGTTAGTTGCCGCAGTTGTCCCTGCTGCCAGCTGAAGTCAAGTATATATCCTCCCCTTGCGCAGATCCCTTTCACTTCGCCTGAAGTCCATGCGTCCGGCAAAGCAGGCAGCAGCTCTATATAGCCCATATGGCTCTGCAGCAAGGCTTCTGCTATACCGGAGGCGCCACCGAAATTACCATCTATCTGGAAGGGTGGATGCGCATCAAACAGGTTGGTATAAGAACCTCCATGCACTTTACCATTCAGATCTTCAGCAGGCGTCAATAGGGTGTTGATCATCGTCAGGGTATGATTACCATCTTTGAACCGTGCCCAGAGATTGATCTTCCAGGCCAGGCTCCATCCGGTGCCGCCGTCTCCGCGGAAGATCAGCGATTGACGTGCAGCTTTCATCAATTCAGGCGAACGGTCCCAGCTAATATCGGTACCAGGAAACACGCCCCAGAGATGAGATACGTGACGATGATTATTCTTCGGATCATCTACATCCTGCATCCATTCCTGCAGCTGGCCGTATTTACCGATCTGGTTAGGCGCTATCTGCTTATACTTTGCCTGCAGTGTTTGACGGAAGGCAGCATCTGTCTGTAATATCTCACTAGCGGCTTCACAGTTTTTGAACAAGTCCCGAATTATCTGATGATCCATCGTAGGCCCTGCCACCAGTCCGCCTTGCTCGGGAGAATTGGAAGGTGTGCTGATCAACCATCCCGTTGCCGGATCCTTTACCAGGAAATCCACGAAGAAACGTGCCGCTTCTTTCATCACCGGGTAAGCCGTTTGCTGCAGAAATGCTTTGTCTTTAGTATACAGGTAATGCTCCCACAAATGATGGCTCAGCCAGGCGCCGCCTGTTACCCATATACCATGATTGGATGCATTGATAGGAGCTGTTCCTCTCCACAGATCAGTATTATGATGCAATACCCATCCGGAAGCGCCATAATGTTCCTTCGCCGTTGCACGGCCGGCTTCAGACACTTCGCGGATCAGCTGCATCAGCGGTGCTGTACAGGCGGAGAGATTCAATACTTCCGCCGGCCAGTAGTTCATTTCCAGGTTGATGTTCGTAGTGTACTTACTATCCCAGGGCGGCGAAAGCAGATCATTCCAGATCCCCTGCAGGTTCAATGGCTGTGATCCCGGCCTTGAACCGGAGATCATGAGATAGCGTGCATATTGTACATACAAAGCTGCCAATGCAGGATCAGTGGCAGCAGTGAACTGCCGGATACGCTGATCCGTAGGCAGCTGTGTTTGCCCTTTACCCAGATCAACCGAAAATGTGTTAAAGTACCGTTGATAGTCTTTAACGTGCGCTTTACGTATACTGTTATAGTTTAGCCCGGAGAGCTTGCTGATGGCTTGTGCACACAGCGCAGCCGGATTGCCCGAGACGTCTTTATAATTGCGGAAATTGGTCGCCGCCGTTAAATATAAGGTAGCTTCGTTTGCATTAGTCACCACAATACTGCTGTCATTCACAATTACCTTTCCCTGACCTGCGCTGATCTTTAACCAGCTTTCTCCCTTCAGTGCGCCGTTCGCCACCTTCAGTGAAAGTGCGATCGTGCTGTCATTTATCTTGCGGGTAGTATATCCTTTATGCAATGCTGTAAGCTGCGCGGTAAAGCTGATATGTCCCGGGCTGCTTGCTGACAGATGTGTCACGATCGCCTGTTGCGGTGCGCTGGCCAGGTATTCACGGGTGTATGTTACTCCATTTGCTGTAAAAGAAGTACGCGAGATAGCCGTATTCAGGTCCAGCGCTCTGCGGTAATCACTCACCTGCGCAGTAGTATCATGGAAACGCAACCACAGATCAGCAAAGGGCTGATAAGCTGCCTCATAGCGTGAAGCCGGTGGTGCGCTTTTCAATCCCATAAACTGCTCCCCTGCCAGTTCTTCTGCTTCTTTCTGCTTACCTGCCGCCAGCAGCTCCCTGATCTGTTGCAGATATTTCACCGCACCGGGATGTGCGTACTCACGGGGACCGTCTGTCCACAGGGTAGATTCGTTGAATTGTAAATGCTCTGTATGAGCCCCTGCGTAGATCATAGCGCCCAAACGGCCATTACCGATGGGTAATGCGCTGGTCCATTTAAGCGCAGGGCTGTCATACCACAGTGTTAACACATGTTTCTTTGCCGGAAGCGGAATCACTGCATGCGTTAACTGGGGAGCGCTGTAGATCTCTTCTCCATCTGCCAATACATGAACACCTTTTCCCTTCCCATATCTCTTTCCCGTCTTATCCCAGAGGACCGTGATCAGGCGGCCATGATAAGGCACCTGGTCAAGCGTGAACCAATCCCATGAAGCCGGGATCAGCGGATCTATTTCCAGCTGCTCATCCTTACGGGGCTTGATCCCGGCCAGATCGCTGATCACCAGATCACAAAAACCGGAGTGATTATAATAGCTGCTGCGTGGATCATCACCTTTCAGCCAATAGCCTGTTTTCTCATCATGGTACTCTCCTAAATACGGCTTACCGTTTTTCTGATGAGAGCGTGCATAGGTCTGCAGTGCCTGCAGGTATGTCTGCCGTGTAACGCCATTATGATAACGGTAACGGGTAAGTACATTTGCCAGGCCTTTCAACGTCTGCGTAGTAGCGAAGGGCCATATGGCCCCGTCCCATTCACAACCACCGCTGCCATGTGAGCGGAAAGCCGGGTGACGCATCTCTGCAGTAGTGATGCCCCAGGGCGCATTAAATCCTTTACTATCGGTGAGCTGTTGCCAGGCCTTCGCATACTTGGGTTTATCATCCGGCAGGTTGAAATACCAGGGAATAAAACCGATCTCCTCCCTGGCGTCTGAGAATCCGCCGCCCTTCTCCTTACGCACCTTAAAGAAAGCTGCCTGCTCGTCCCAAAGCGTTTCCTGCACCTGTTTTTTGAGCTGTGCCGCCCGTTTGGTATAACGTTGCTGTAAAGTATCATTACCTGCCATCGCCGCCAGCATCGCCAGGGCTTTGGCATTACCGTACATATAGCTGTTGATGGTAGGACGAATATTCTTTTCCCTCCGGCCACCGCTGATAGATTCTTCCATACCATCTTTCACATCATGCTGCCAGAAGAGGCCGTTAGGCAATTCTCTTTCCTGCTCCCACCGACGATAGTCCTTATCAAGCGAATCCAGCAGGCTCACTACAAAAGCGCTATCGCCATTCACTAAATAGCGATTGTAGATAGCATCTGCCGCCCAGCTGCTGAACTGGTGGAAGCGCGGGCGTTGCTGCAGCTTATCTTTTTCCAGCCAGTAACGGATATACTGATCAACATACTGACCATCACGCAACCAACGCCCTTCATAGATATGATGACCGGTAGCGCAGCTCAGCGCATTGTACTGGCCTGCGTGCTTAACGGGGATAATAAACTCGGTGAAGATAAATCCAGCGGGCGTTTGCTTGAGGTGCTTGCGGAAGCTCCACCAGCGGTAGTAATAGGTTTGTTCTATCACAGTATCCGGACAATCCAGCAAAGGAATGTTCTGTCCAAGCCATTGGGCGGCCTGGTCATCGGTCACATAGTTCTGCACCTCCTCTTTATCGAGTCCGTTAAAGAACTTAACATACTTATCCAGCTTGCCGGTATTCAATACCGCTGCCTTGTCCTGCGCATATGCAGAGGAACAAAGAAAAAGACAGCCAATCAAGAAACGCTTCATAAGATACTTCCTGTTATTTTTTCCCTACCACTTTCATGATACCTTTCATTACCGCATAATGGCCGGGGAAGGTACATACATATGTATAGTCGCCCGGTGTAGCGGGCGCTGTAAAATAAATGGTCTGTGATGTTTCCGGCTGCAGCAGACAGGTATTGTACAACACATCTTTGGAAGCCGGTACATATGCCTGCTGGGAACCGCTCAATCCCATGTCCATTGCGAGCTTGCCTACATCATTGCCTTTACCTGGATTTACGATCACCAGGTTGTGCAGCATATCATCATTGTTATTGAACACCAGTTTTACTTTACTGCCTGCTGGCACCTGGATCTGCTCTACATCAAATTTCAATCCCGGCTTAGTACCTATCTGGATCACTACATCTGCTCCCTTAGTCCAGGAAGCAGGCTGTGTGGTAATACATTTTTTAGGATCACTGCCACAACCGCCCTTATTATTACCCGCTGCCGCCAGGCTCTGTGGTGTGATGGCACAGGCAGGACCACTGCCTTTGGGAATAGCATTAAGACTGTAATAACCCACGTTATGCAGCAGCGTCATTCCCGATTGAGATTTTAGCCCTTTCACATTCAACTCATGAATATATCCCTCACGAAGGCCATTCACATAGATCCTCACCCGACGTCCATCTTCCGACACCTCACTTTTCAGCACGGTACAAGGCTGCTGATTGATAATAGGACTTCCATACTTACTATGATAGCTGTATGTAAAACCGGTGACGCTATACAAAGATGCATCCGCCGCCTGCTGCTTATTCACAGGCAGCGTGAACTCCAGCTCAAATCCATTGCTCTGTGCACGCATCGCTTTTATTTCAAAGGGGGTTGTGCCTTTAAACGATACCCGCTGAAGCCCATATAGTTTCGGACCTGTAGAAGCCCATCCGCGGCTGGTCATCCCCACAAACAAGGAATGATCGCTGCCCCATGCCAGGCGCAGCACACCGGAAGAAAAACCTTCCAGGAAAGGGAAACAAGCGCCCTGGTATTTACCATTCACTTTCTCAAGGAAAGCGCGCATTACTTTACTGTGGCCCTGATCGCCCACCAGCAGCTGTCCTCTGAAGGGACCGAATTCATCTGAATTGATCGCCAGTATATCTGCAGTAGAGATGCCCATCAACGTATGCGGAAACCATACACTGGGCTCTTTGAAATTGGGTTTACCACGGCCAAAATCATGCATAAGTCCAATGGAATCCGGGAACTGGTCTGGCCTTAATTTGATCGGCGAACCATACCCTCCTGCCCAGCGCAACCCTGCAGGATGCCCTGCAAAATCGCCATAATTAATGTGGGTGATCCTGCCGGATCCTATCCAGTCGCCCTGGTTCTCAGCAAAGAAGAGATCACCGTTCTCCATGAGCCCAAAGCCTGCAGGAGAGCGCATACCTGCTGCAAATGGCCGCATGCTGCCGTCCGGTTTTATCTGCACCATCCATCCTCTCCATTTGGCCAGGCTGGCGCCCCTCCCTATCCAGGAGAGATTGAGCGTAACGATCATGTTGCCGTCAGGCATAAACAAGGGGCCATAAGAATATTCATGATAGTTACCCGATAAAGGCCAGGATGCTATGGTCTGGAACATATCTGCCTTACCGTCCTTATCAGTATCTGTAAGCCGCGTAAGTTCTGAACGCTGCGTCGTATAGAAGGAGCCGTTATGCCAGGCGAGGCCCAGCGTTTCATGCATCCCTTTTGCGAAGCGTGTATAGTGCGGTTGTTTGGATTTCTTTTGATAGGGATCAGTGATCAACCATATTTCGCCGTGGCGCGTAGCTACGCCCAGTTTATCGTCCGGCGTAAAAGCCAGTCCGCCCACTTCCAGTATCACGCTGTCTGGTATGGGCACATCCGAAATAGTATAGTATTTACTTTCCTTTGCCTTCATCTCCGACTGTGCACCTGCTGTGAAGGGCAGGAACATTACGCAGAGCAATAAGTAAAAGGGACTATATAGCTTGCTCATCATGATCGTTTACCAGATAATGGAATAATGTATTTTAACTGTTCCTGCGGTGGATGGTAAAGGCAGCAGCAGACGGTACTGCTCTTGATCCTGCTGGATCAGCGGAGCACCATCCGCCTTTATGTAATAGCTTTTATCATCTACCGCATAGCTACCATCAGGCAGCTTCTCAATAAGGCCACCGCTGGCCATCAGCCAATAGGCATTCTCCTTTGCACCTTGTTGCGTAGTGATGGTAACATCGCGATTCAACCCTTTACCATCTGCACGAGGCGACATCTGATCTTCTACCTGCCATTGATGCAACGTATAAAAGAATACCGGCAAACCATTTTGAAGCAAACGGTATCCGCGATTGATATAGCTGCTGCTGTCTTCACGGATAGAATCCGGCCAGGCAGCATCAGGTGAAGACAGTTCCGCAATACAAGGCACACCTGCCAGTTCCAGGATGGCGCCCATCGGTTTGGCCAATTGTTTTTCGCCGCGTTCATGCCACATTTCTGCTACATCTATAAAGCGGCCGTGCCATGCCATCAGGGGACTATAATTCACCATATCGTACGCATAGTTCAATCCGCCTGGTATGCCGACCGCCATACTGTAAGGATCCACTTTTCCATGATGCCGCATAAAACCACGTTGTGTAACCGGCTCATTCGCCACCGGGTACTCCATCAGCGGATCTGCTTCCACCATACGTTCAGACGCCGGGGTGGTCAAAGCGGTGAAAGGTATATGCGGGCCTTCATACATCAGTACCATGCTTTCATCGTAATTAGCATAGCTCAATTGGAAAGTATGTTCACCCTGCTGTAAAGTAGTGTCTCCATAAAAAGGACGCTGGAAGTCACGTGTACCGCCGTTGTTCGCGATCTCCACCGTATCTATCTTCAAACTGATAGGGCCACCTGCCTGTATACGGAACACATAATTTCCTGTTACAGGCACTATAAATTTACCTTCCAGCAACAGGTGCCCGCGTTTATCTCCCACGCGATAAGTAAGCGAATCTGTACGCCCTGACCTCACAGGCGTTAATTGTTTCAGCGTATCATGATTCTTAAATACACCTTTATATACATGATATTGTACATCCGCCAGTTTCAGGCGTTCATCATTATAAGTTTTATAACGGATATTACGGAAAGCGATACTGCCCTTATTCACCCGGAAACCCAGTGTGCCTTTATCGCTCAGCATGCTTTGCAGTGTAGTATCATGAATGACGCTACCGTTCAGCTTCACCATCTCGAACCGCGCTTCATATTGCTGTCCTGCTGGCTTCGTTCTGAACTTCACTTCCAGGTGCTGCCAGAGACCGGGGGCTTTACAGGCATTTAACAGCGGCCTTTGTCCGGGAACACCGCCGCAGAGATCTGCCACAGTGCTATCCTTCAGCCAGCTGTCTTTCAACAACAGTGGATAATGATCCTGAAAAACAATGGCGCCTGTTGCACCTGCAGAAAGCATAAAATCCAGCTCCAGGTCCATATCGCGGTGCTCCCATTTGGTATGGATCTCTGCGGAATCATTGGCGTTGGCAGGAATAACACCGGCCAGTATACCAGTTCCTTTTGCCAGCTCCATACTATAAGGCTGATCCGGGTTGGCATTCACGTTACCCGCCAGTTGCCATGCTCCTTTGGGTGGGCCAAACGCATCCAGCTTATCCAGGTTGACGGCTTCCATCGGAAGACTTTGTATCTGCTCCTCCTGCTGAATGGCGGGCGAAGAACAGCCCAACACCGTGATCGCAACTATTCCGGGCAGTAAAAAAGGTTTGAGAGACATTGATTGCTATCAAAAAGATTAAGAATTTCCACAACGTTATCTATACTATAGTATGCTACTTACAAACATAACCGGATAATTACGGAAATGCAAACCGCTTATCAACTATCCTGACCAGATCCGGAACATCATAATATCGTAACACACCTGGTATGACATAACTATACCAGTTCTTTTCAATCACATTCCTGCTTATATCGATGAAAGAGGACAAATATTTATCCACCTGCAGATGATTGATGCGATCATCTATAGCCGCAGCATGCAGGGCAACCAGTGCGCTTAGACCGGATGCGCTCACTGTTACGCTGGATTTACCCAGCAGACTGTCTGCCTGGAGATAGTCCAGCAGCATTAACAGATCAGTTACCCGCTGCCCCATCAATGGCCTTCCCAGGTGAAGGGATGAAATAGCGTTCCGGTATTCCTTATTATAAAATTTAGAATGATTGAACTCGGGATTATCAGTGGTTTCGCCCATACCGCGCAGATCAGGCAGTACCAGGGCATATCCTCTTTGCAGGCAGAATTGAACAAACGCGATGCTGTCCTGCAATTGCTTCTTTCCTTCATCATGCAGGTATATCATCACCGCTTTCACAGGCGCCTCCGTCGCAGGACGAATAATAACAAGCGGAAGCGGAGGTTCGCCATTACATCTCAACAATAACCTTTCTACCTGCCCTGCTACCGGTTGTAGCTTTTCTGCCTGCACTACTGCCCGTTGTTGCGTGATGCCCAGCAAATGCCTGAGGGTATCCGCAAAAGCTTTGCTGCTAACATTGCGCAGAAACTGTTGTCGTTTATTCGAGAGCGCTATAGCCTGATGCAGTATATGCTGCTGTAGCGTCATCTCTCCGGGAAAGCTACTGTTCACTTCTCCCGTTTTCGTAGCAAAAAGCGAAGCTGCTGGCAACACTGTAGCAGACGCTTCCTGTACGGGCTGATCATCTTTATAGAACCATTTCCTAAACCAGCGGGCCGCTGCTTCCCGCTTGGGTTGGGAGATGCCGTGACCATCGTCTACCGTTACCATCTGCACATGATCTGCCGCGCCTAATGTTTTATAGCATTGCTTTGCTTCACGGTAAGCCTGTTCCGCTCCGGTATAATCCACAAAATCATATCTGCCTGAAAGCACTAATAATGGCTTGGGTGCAAGCACGTGCATATAGTCTGTGATCTCCATTCCCATCTTCCCTTCATTCGGGATCTGTACACAACCATCTAATGGGCCAGCCAATTCAAATGTTCTCTCCCTGGTTGTGATATAACTGCAGACAGCCGCGGCTTTTATCCGGCTGTCAAAAGCCATAAAATAAGCAGTCTGTGTACCACCACCAGAATTACCCAGGCAGCCAATACGTGTGGTATCCACCTCTTTGCGGCTGAGCAGGTATTCCAATCCCTGTTCATTATCCCATAACTCATATGCCGCTACGCTGGATCCTACCAGTGCCGCCGCGGCGTTCAGCAATGTATGTTCCGTAGTACCACCTCTCGTAAGCGGACGTCCTGCACTATCTGTCAACTGGTGCCGTTCTCCTTGTGAGACCGGATCAATCATTAACACTACAAAACCTTTCCTGGCCAGGAGGATCGCTGTCTGCTGGTAAGAAGGCGTGGCCTTCGCTTCCGGCTCATGACCACAGAACAACAGCAGACCAGGAAATGGCCCCTTCCCGGATGGTGTATACAAACTAGCCGTAACATGATGTCCCGGGAAACTTTGATAGACGATCTTTTCAATCTGGTATCCCTCCTGTTTCACATATCCTGTTACAACTGGCTGCAGCGGTGTCCTGACAGGCAGGGTACCCAGCAGCTCGCGGTAAGCTGTCCGCAGCCGTTGCTGGTAGCCCAGGATCCCTGCAGGAGACTGCAGCGCCTGCTGTACTTGCTGTTCGCGTAATGCGTAACGCTGATGCAGCTGCTGCATCAGGTAAGCGTTCAGCAGCTTATCCCCTCCCCAATCGATAATAGGTTGTTGCTGGGCATGTGTCGGCAAGGCGAATAATAGTAATATGCCGAAGGAAATCCTTACATAATTGTTGCAATAACACTTATTCATCAAACAAAAACATATTCACATTTCTATAATAAAGCATGGCCGTTGTCAGTTGTTAGCGCTCCAATGGATCCCAGCCTCCGAAGATGTTGGCCGCCGTCAGTTTCCGGGCTGCGGCGGCGCTCAGCTGCTGCGACCATGCCGTCCGTTCTGTTGTACCAGCGCCTGGACCTGTATTCTTATATTCTGCATAGCGCGCGGTTTGTTCGTTGGCGGCGTTATCCCAGTTATGCCATCCCTTTGGGAGGATGTGGGCGCCCATCCAGCATTCCGAAAATATTACCGCTCCATAAGCGCGCCATGGACGTCCCAGGTAGACCTTTGTGGCGGAACTATCTGCTGTCAGCTTGCAATGCAGGAACACAAAGCCATAAGGCTGGCGTTTGGTGGTAGAAGCTGCGGTGATATAAGAATCTTTTTTACTGTGGATGGTACAGTTGTTAAAAAGCACGGTGGAGGCGCCGAATATGAAATCAGTCGTGCCTTCGATGTAACAGTTTGTATAATACTGGCGACTGCCTTCCCGGCCTGCGTACAGCGTATCCTGGTCGCCCAGCAGGCGGCAGTTGCTGACGATGCAACGATCTCCTTCCACATGGAGGGCAACGGCTTGCCCTACCTGACCGGCGGCATTTTCTATGGTGATATTTTCCAGGCGGCAATCGTCGCCAGCCAGGAACACGGTGTAAGAGTTAAAGGTGTTGAACTTGTCTTTACCCATCCAGTCATTGCCGGGATAGGGCTTGCCGGAGAAATCTGCATTGGTGATAATGGTGCTGTCGCGGCTTTCGCCGATAAAGTGGATGCCTGTCTTCCAGCTGGGGATAACCAGCTTCTCATGGTAGACACCTTTTTTAATAAAGATCTTTATGGGAGCCAGCGGGGTAAAATCCCGGATGCTGTTAACGGCAGCCTGTATGGAGGTGAATGCACCTGTTCCGTCGGCGGCAACAACGATATTGTATAGCTTGTCCTGAGCGGACAGCGGGATAGTGCAGAAGAGTATAAAAATGCTAATGGCTAGTACTTTCATCAACATGGAATTTTAGCCTACCGGCGAGGGTCAAACTACGGAAATATGGAAGTAAAAGAGGAATTTTTTACGCAAACGTTGCCGGAATTGGGATAGGCGGAGTAGATACTCCGCCTGATTACTTAATAGAACCATTAACATCAAAAACGACAACCTTTTTGAAGAATAAAGGAAAATGAAGGAGGGTAGAAACCCTCCTTGAACTCACAATCAATCCTATTCAAAACCCCAAAAACTTTAAGGTATAAGGGAAAAATGAAGGAGGGTAGATACCCCCCTATTGCATTTTACTTTGTGAAATGCTAGTTAAACCCAAAAAATTCAAACAAAGGGAAAATAGAGGAGGGTGGAAACCCTCCTTCTATGTTTACCCTTCTTGCTAAACTATGATCAACCAAAAATGTCAGTTTTAATTGTTTAAAAGGTGAGGTAAAGTAGAGGAGGGTAGATACCCTCCTTTTCTTACACCCTACATTCAGTGATGAATAGAAAATTGTAGAGGGTAGAAACCCTCTTTCTCTTTTAAATCTTATTTATATACACCATTTGATAAAAACTTTACTTTGATATAAAAAGGATAAATAGGACACCAAGAGGTGGATACCTCCCGGATCTGTTTTGTGCTTTTCAATCTGAAAATCCTATATTGTTATGTCAATACGATTGTTAGAGAGGTAGAAACCTCTCACAGGTTATCAGTAATCGCTTCTATAGCGTTGGAAGAAAAGGAACAATTAGTTAGTCTCCGCGATACCACTGGGTGGTATCTTCGTTGGGATAATATTTACGATAGTTTTTATCAAGCAGCATGCGCTCATAACCGGATACAAATCCTCTCCACTCATCATGGAATTCCGGCTTGACCTTATATAAACGGTCTGCATACAAGTCACTAAAAAATGCGCCATAACTACTAATGACAAAGCGCCTATCTGGGGCGTTCTTAAATGTTAACCTACACAATATCTTTGTCTTGTACAATAGAAAACTATAAGTAGGTTTCACTCTGTCTTTAAACATCCTCCTCGCCTCTTCTAAGGGAATATCAATAGAAACAAGAGTATCCATTTCACTATCCTTAAGCTGACTTAAGGGTTTTACATAGTTATATGCATACATCTTGAAACTCGTTAAATTATCCCATTTAGGTTCTGACGTAAAATTCAGAAAACGGCAAGAGGGGAAAATCGTCAGAAAAAAAAATATCAAAGAAATGGAAAATAGCTTCATGTGCCTTTAATTTTGGTAGTTATAATATGAAAGCTCTTAAACTTCATACCCTTTAAGTACAACTGCTACGGTTCACCTGTAACAGGGCAGTTTCCAAAATTTTTTAAACTTATGCCCTTTGATGTATCCCGCTTTACACTTGTTACCTTTAAATTATTAAGAACAGTTCCTAAATTAAGCATCCGAATATCCTCGCCTAAATTTCCTGGTGTAGGTCCTTCTCCCCTGCCAAATCCCCAAGAACCCATTGTCTTTGGCAAAGAGATAGATGTATTATTGTAAAGCTTATCAATTGCCCACCCGGTACAGTTATTAATATTAAGGTTATATCTTTCCAGATTCCCCATACTACAATCATCTAATAAATCGAAAAATGCGTCTTTCCTTAACCCTATCTCTAAACTCACATCATAATCTCTTCCTCCATCATCATTAAGAATCCCAGGAGCCGCCTGACTCGACAATTCAACATCCGTTCTCGGCCAAAATCCCAACGATCTTCGGACGATTGCCCCATTCGGCCTCTTTTCCTCGAAAGCAATCCAGGTATGCCCAAAGGTCTTACTGGAATTCTTGATAGCACCATAGTCCGTATTCCCATCATCATCTGAAACCAATGCCCTAGATCCATTTTTCGGCTGATCCACATACAAAATAATCTTATAACTATTCCTGCTATCCCTATTAAAACACCTCTTATACTGATACGGATCCACTATCGGCTTATCCGGCGGCGCCAAAATCACCGTATTCAACCCTATCCCTATCGTCGCATCTCCCGGAGCCGTACTTCCCCCTCCGTTACTTCCACTCCCGTACACCGGATAAAGCCCCGCCGCTAATTCCCCAGACGTAACAGACCCACCACCACAACGATACGCCTGTGAAAAATTATACCTGCAAGTCACATAGCCCGACGCATCCACGCAATAATAAAAATCCACATAACACCACTGCTCTTCATAATCCGCTTCCTTCAGTAAGGAATCCTGTGTCACTTCCCCACCCAGATCAAAGCCCGTAATACTCCCATCCGCCGCGTATCTGTTCCCGCCAATAGCACTACCATTCCAGGCCTCAATCCACACCATGCCTGTAAACCGCCTTGCAGCATCCTTATTACTAAGGAAAGCCTGATCTGGAATGGTAGTGACTAGCTCCGATACAATTTGATCACTGGTTTTTCTATAAAGTAACAGCTTTGTTAATGATTGAACCGACAGCGCAACGCTATCTCCATTTGTTTTAATAGTAAGATCTTTCTTAAATATCAGGGGAACGATCAACACTTCCCTGTCGCCCGTTTTCTTTACTGTAGCATGCTGCCAGTCGGGTCTATCTATAAGCTCATGCCTTTTTGTAAGCTTGCTCGTATTGGCCAGTTCCTCATTAAAGAACTTTTGGGCCTCTTCGATACTGATTTGATAGCTATCCTTTCCTTTTACAGGACTATCTTTCCGACAATAGCTAAAAACAAGGCAAACAATGGCCAATAAAAGGGGTATCCTCTTCATAAAAAGATTTTGGTTTACCGGGATATGGTCCGGGGATAATTAAAATGCTTTGTACTGTTGTTTTAGCTAAAACAGTAAAGCGAAATTAAATACCTTTTTCGAAATGGGACTTGATTTAAATCAATTAATTTGCTATTTCCGCTTTTTTTTCCTCACCCTTGAAAGTGTTTCGGCTGTTGTACCGAGGTAGGAAGCCATATATTTCTGCATTACCCGGCTCAGGATCTCCGGGTGGTTGTCCAACATATACCAATAACGGTCTTCTATTTTCTTCATTCTTAATATCATAGCCCGCTCGTCGCTGAGTGTATAATATTTCTCGGTCAATACTCTTCCTACTACATTAAACTCGATAAATTCTTTATACACCTCCTGCAGCGTATCGTAGTCAATAGAAATCAATTCGCAATCTTCGATCACTTCTATTGTCAGCTCGCCAGGCCGCCTGGTAAAAAAGCTGAACGCAGAAGCCATCATATCATTCTCCATCATCAGCCAAAATGTTTGTTCATCGCCTTCATCATCCGTGTAGTAGGCGCGTAACAACCCTTTAGTGATAAAATAAATGTGATTAGCTATTTCTCCTGGTACTAGCAGAATGTCGCCCTGCTTAAAATTTTGCAATTTTACCCGTTGGGAGAGAAATTTCTTCAATACATCAGACAATGGATACACAGTCATCAGGACTGTAAACAGTTTCTCAAAAGGTTTCATGGTTGATTTTCAATGCTTGTTTTTTGAAATTAATGATTATTTTTCTCACAGAGGACACGCCACTATGTTTTGTACCAAACAAATCTTTTGCCTTTTTGTTGCGATAAGCGGCATATTGCCGTTATTTGCCCAGCATCCTACACTGGATACATACAACATCACATGGAATAGTCAGAGCCGCAATTCCAGCGAATCCATGCCCTGCGGCGGCGGAGACATCGGCCTGAATGTATGGATGGAGAACGGAGAACTGCTTTGCTATCTCTCACGCAGTGGATCCTTTGACGAAAACAATACTTTCCTGAAAGCCGGCCGCATCAGGATCAAACTAACACCTAACCCTTTTGAAGCTGGGAGCAAATTCACTCAAACCCTTCACCTGGAAGAAGGCTACATAGATATCAGCGGACAAAAAGGAAAACAACGTACAGACATCCGGGTATGGGTAGATGTGCATCACCCGATAGCGCATATAGAAGTAAACAGCAATGAAGCGTTAAACGCCACCGCCACCTATGAAAGCTGGAGAACGGCAAACCGTCAGCTGGCCAAAGCGGAGCTGGTCTCCTGCGCAGGCTACAAAGGCGCCCCTGTAACGGTTACCGCTTACCGCGACAGCATTTCCTTCCGTGACAATGCAGTACTTTTCAGCCACCGCAACAAAGACGACGCGCTCATATTCAACTTTACCGTACAACAACAAGGACTGCAATCAGTCCAGTCCCAACTCTGGAATCCACTGCAAGGGCTCACTTCAGGAGGTATGATCTGGGGCGATAATATGCAGCCTGCAGACACTATCACCGGGAAATACATCAATACTCCCTACACCGGCTGGCAGCTTCAAAGCATCCGGCCCGCAAAGCAACACAGGGTTCATGTACTGTTGCATACAGAACAGGCTTCTTCCTATGAAGCCTGGACCAATAACCTGTATCAACAGCAAAAATCCACCCACGCCGCCGACAAAACAGCCTTTCAGCAAACCAAAGCCTGGTGGCAGCAGTATTGGAACAGAAGCTTTATTTTCATCGAAAACGATACCGCATCTGCGGAATGGCAGACCGGCCGTAACTATCAGCTGTTCCGCTACATGCTGGGCTGCAACGCCTACAGCACATACCCTACAAAATTCAACGGCGGACTTTTCACCTACGATCCCGTATTCGTTAACGCGAAATATCCCTTCTCCCCCGATCATCGTAACTGGGGCGGCGGTACCTTCACCGCCCAGAACCAACGGCTGGTATACTGGCCCATGCTCAAGAACGGCGATTTCGATCTGATGAAACCACAATTTGAATTCTACCTTCGCATACTGCGGAATGCCGAGATCCGCAGCCAATTCTACTGGGGCCACAGCGGCGCCTGCTTCACTGAACAAATGGAAAACTTCGGCCTGCCCGCTGCCAGTGAATACGGCTGGAAACGGCCGCCTTATGCAGATCCAGGCGTAGAGTATAATAGCTGGCTGGAATATGAATGGGATACCGTACTGGAATTCTGCCTGATGATCCTCGATATGGAACGCTTCTCCGGAGCCGACATCTCACGATACCTCCCACTCATCGAAAGCTGTCTGACCTTCTTCGACGAGCACTATCAATACCTCGCCAAACACCGCGGCTCCAAAGCACTGGATGGCGAAGGGCACCTGGTACTCTATCCCGGTTCCGCCTGCGAAACCTATAAAATGACCTGCAATTCCGCCACCACCGTTGCAGGATTACATACACTTACTTCCAGGATGCTGGAACTTCCTGCACATTATCTTCCCGATAGCACACGCGCTCAATTGCAAGGATTATTGAAGCGCATTCCCCCGCTCTCTTATCGTAACATCCAGGGTCATACGACCATTGCCCCTGGCAAAACATGGGAGCGGATCAATAACGTTGAAACCCCACAGCTCTATCCTGTATTCCCATATGGAATATTCGGAATCGGCAAACCTGGATTGGACACCGCTCGTAATACCTGGCTATATGATACTACCGCTATTAAACACCGCAGCGCTATAGGCTGGAAACAGGATAATATCTTCTGCGCTCGTTTAGGCCTCACAGATACCGCCGCCAGTTATACCATTGAAAAACTGAAGAACGCCGCTACAAGGTTTCCCGCATTCTGGGGACCAGGATTTGACTGGACACCAGATCATAACCAGGGTGGATCAGGAATGATAGGACTGCAGGAAATGCTGATGCAAACAGATGGAAAGCGGATCTATCTTTTCCCCACATGGCCGCGTAACTGGAATGTACATTTCAAACTGCACGCGCCATACAACACAACTGTGGAAGGTATTCTGAGAGATGGGAAAATAACTTCGTTAAAAGTGTTACCTGAGGAAAGAGCGAATGATATTGAGATAGCTGCTGAGTATCTTGCGGCTGACCACAGTCCGCAGGAATAAAATTAATAAGCGTATAATTGTCGTTAAATGGTATGAAGATAAATCAAGGAATTTTATAAAGGCTGGAAAGGCCTCTTTGATCACGTTAAGTTACGCTGCTATATTATAAAAACCATGTCAACCGGAGGCGAAATAAAGATGCTTGCAACCGACGTGGAAATGTTAAACCTATAAATAAATGGGCTTGTTCAACACACTATTTGCAGAAATTCCCTGCCCGGATTGTGGAAAGAAACATGAAGCACGAATTCAATTTAAGTTTGGACATACCAGGCAACTGCAATACCGGATAGGTGATACCATAACCTGGAAGGGAGGTAATGACATTGGAAGCCCGGACTTAAATGAAGTTAAAGCCTATGGTATTATTGAATCAGAGACCTGTCCATACTGTGGAAAAAATAATCTTGCCGAAGAATATGATATTTTTTTTAAAGAGAATGTCATAATAAATGTTTCGATAATTGCATGCATTGAGGACTACTTAATTGGAAATGGCGAATATGTACCTTTAAATAACAGAAAATAGAACATCCCAGCATGAACACCCACAAACCACAACTCCCATCCGTTTGGATCTTCAACGGCATAAACAGCCGCTTTCCAAGCGGCGTCTTCGATGACCTTAAAAAAGCAGAAACGTGGATAGCCCAAAATAAACTAAGCGGTGTTCTTACAAACTACCCCCTGAATCAGGGAATTTATGACTGGGCCCTTGACAATACACACTTTCTACCCAAAAGCGACGAACAAAAAACGCCTGAGTTTATAGGGAAATTCAGTTCCGCCTGCCAGGAACATTTCCATTATGAAGATGGTAAAATTGCATAAAGCATCTCTTGTCAATCAACACCTATGTACACAAACCAAAGACTCTCCGAAAAATCCTGCACTGAATCCGGCATCGACATCGACTGGTACTTCCTGGACCCCACCGGCCAAATCGCCATCGTCGCTTCCGCCGGAGGCCTGATCCCCGATCCTATCGCTTCAGACATGGATAGATTAAGGAAAATGATCGCCTATTTCCGTTCTTTACCAGTACTATCAAACAACATCATCATAGAAAACCACGTCCTGGATGAAATAAAACACTACACCCAACAACAAAAAGATCGGTACTTAGAAGACCTCTACTTTATGTCCTCCCGGGGATTCTACTATTTCGACAAAGTCGAAATCAATAACTATTTTGATTTCAGCTATCATCTAAAAGCAAAGCCCTCTATCCCTTTTATCATTGATAAATCAGACAACCGCATCCAGGAATTCCTCCCACCCATCACCCTACATCAAAGTCTTTACGACATAAAGCTCCTCTCAGTAAATGAACTAACCTAAACCCCTCACAACGCCCCCCACCCTCACCTCATACACCCTCTCTCCCGTCATCACCCTCCACACCGGCGCTTCCACCCTCCTTTTCTTCTCCTCAAAATACAAGCCCTTCCCTCCTTTCCTCCACACCGTCCTCACCACATTCATCCCACCCATCTCCCCGCGCATCTTTACTGCCGGCTGCACTGTCTTACTAATCTTCACCCCCTTCCTCACTTCCCGCTCCAAAAACGCCTTCACCTCTTCCTCACTCGCCCCCTGTTTCAACATCCCCATTGCCATCCCCGTCATCGCCCGGTACAACGATAATTGCTTCTGCACCTTCGGCAATAAGCGATACACCTGCGCCGCTATAGACGACGCTGCTCCCAGCAGCTCTGCATACTTCCTCGTAAGCGCAAATGCCCTATCCTTCTTCACGCGCTTCCTGCTTAACGTACTTTTCCTCCTCGCATAATACTTCCCATTCATCCTGTAATAACAAATACCCTTTACGGTGCCTGTGATATACACAGGCCCACATTGCTTACTCATAAACGATCATTTTTAAAGTAAAAATTGATTATCGCAACGAAGGTATCTGCGAAAAGAAATAGCATCCAAATATGACAACCTAAAACGTCACTAAAAGTACGTTTATGTACGAAATGACGCATTTTCACCTAAATCATCACAAATGACGTTTTTGACCACATCAATGCGCCGTGAAAACGCCAGCTTATCCGTATCACCTCCTCATGTTATCCTCGTAAACCCCGGACATTAGCTTAGTCCTACCTTAGTCCTGGCTACGGTAAAAGCGCATACAAGCTTAGGTATAGGCGCACGTAAGCTTAGTAAAAAGCGCATATACTTTTCACCCCCATAGATTAACAACCTTATTGAAACGATGATTATTTAACGCGGAACCACCCCTTTTACCACTCCCTTATGTGTAGGTTTTACACGTACAATCCTCCCCTGCCCATCAAACTCCAACCTGTCTATGCACACCTCGCGATTATACCCCGCTGCCTCCCCCATCTTAATCCCATCCGGGTAATGAAACCGGTGATACACAATATACCACTCATCTTTCCCCGGTACCTGTATCACCGAATGATGCCCCGTTCCATAGATCCCCGCAGCCGTATCCTTCGCTATCACCAGGTTATCTTCCGGTACTACAATCTTCCCCAGCGGACCATCCGCCACCCCATATCTCACCCGGTAATCCGGGTCGCGGGTGTCATTCTCAGACCACATAAAGTAATATTTCCCCTTCCGGTACAACACATTCGTCCCCTCCCGGAAAGTCTTATCAGGCGTAAGTATCACAGTACTGCCCGGTATCAGCGATGTCATATCATCCGCCAGTTGAGCACCTGCCATATACCCATTTCCCCAGTACAAATAGCTCTTCCCCGTAGCAGGATCCGTAAACACATCCGGATCTATCTGCTGTCCGCTCTTCACACCATCAGGAAGCTGATCGATCAATGGCTTCCCCGAATCCTTAAACGGCCCCGTCGGACTATCCGCCACCGCTACTCCTATCTTCTGCGCTGCCGTGAAATAATAAAAGTATTGATACTTTCCATTGACCTTTTTCTCAATGATACACGGCGCCCAGGCATTTCTCTTCGCCCAGCTCACATCTTTCGCAAGATCCAATATCACCCCCTCATCCTTCCAATGCACCAGGTCCGGAGAAGAAAAAGCTTTAAAATAAGTGCCCGTCCAGTTGGTAAATCCATCGCTGGTGGGATAGATATAAAATTGCCGGGTTTGCACCGAATACAAGATATCAGGATCTGCATAGTATCCCTTCAATACAGGATTCCCCGCCTGCTGCGCAACCGCGCTAATGGTCAATATTAAAAACAGCTGTAAGCAAACCCAGGTCTTTACCATAACGTACTTATTTCTTTATAGAAAAATATATATCTATTCACTGCTAAAACGTGCTCCAAAATAATAACAAAAAGTGTTACATTGACAGTTTAATAAAAAAGGGGACAAAAGCAATATCGCAATCCAATTGCTGCTTTTTCAATATTTTTACAGCATCTAAAATCGATGTATGTGTGAGTGGACAAGAAAAATCTGGCTATTTCCGGTATTATTGATCTTAACGAAAACCCTCTCTGCCGCCAACTATCCGATCAAATACCTGGGAATAGAGAACGGCCTTTCTAATAATGCCGTTGTAAACATATACCAGGACAACAAAGGCTTCATGTGGTTTGGCACCTACGACGGGTTAAACAGGTACGACGGCTACCGGTTTAAGATCTACCGGAACAAAATAGGTGACAGTACCTCCCTGATAGATAATGGGATATGGACCATAGAACAGGATGGAACACACCGCCTCTGGATAGGCGGACGGAAAGGCGTTTGCGTGCTCAATCCCATAAACGACAAATTCTCCGTCGTTAACTACATCCCCGCCGGTGCCGCCAAAGCAGAAAAGCTGGGCGGCAACATCCATGTGATCAGATCAGATAAGGCCAACATCATCCTCATAGGTACCGAAAGCAATGGTCTCGTAGTGTTCGGTCCCGGTGGCAGAACAGGCCGCCAGATCGTCCTGCACAACGGCGCTGAAAAACTGTCCGACTACGAAGTAATGGGCATCGATTTCGACGCTTCAAAGCAATCCGCCTGGGTATTCGTTCAAAATAAAGGACTTTGCCGCTACGACGTTCGCAGCAAAACCCTCACCCTGGTAAACAACAGCATCACCCGCTGCAATTCCTTGAAAACAGATAACCAGGGCGCCGTATGGCTAGCCGCCGCTAATGGCCTTTTTCAATACAATCCGCATACCAATACCTTTTCTTCCAGCTACATGGAAGAGAACTTAAAAGTAGTGAACCTCTGTATAGACAGCAACGGCGTACTCTGGATAGGTACCGACGGCAACGGCGTATTCCTCCTCCACGCAGGCGAAAGCAAGGCAAGCGCTTTTACTTTCCCGGATGACAAACATCCCCTCAGCAGCAACGTGATATACTCTATTTATGAAGATAAGGACGGACGAAAATGGATCGGCACCCTGCGCGGCGGTGTGAATATCATCGAGCCCAAACGGGCGCCCTTTCAGCTGTATTCTTTTAATAACAATCATTCCCACAGCCCTACCAATAATTTCATCTTCTCCTTTTGTGAGGATAAGGATGGATATTTCTGGATAGGAACAGACGGCGGCGGGCTCAAATACTGGAACCGCGAAACCAACACCTGCAAGGATTACACCTACGATCCCCTCAACAGCAAGGGCATCAGCAGTAATTTCATCACTACCATCCTGAAAGACAAACAGGAAGATGTCTGGTTCTCTACCTGGTTCGGCGGCATCAACCGCTTTAACAAGAGCAGCAGCACATTTGAGCATTTCACCTGCTTTAACCCTTACACCAAAGCAGAAGAGAATAATGTATGGGTATTGTACGAAGACGCTCAGAAAACGCTCTGGGCCAGCACTACCAACAATGGTACATTGTACACCTTTAACCGTGCTGCCAATCGCTTCGAGGTATTCGATAAAAACATCTCCAACGTACAATGCCTGGCAGAAGACAGTAAAGGCAATTTCTGGGGCGGCAACTATTCCTCCCTCATAAAGATAGACCGCAACAGTAAACAGCATAAGGTTTATAATATCGGCTACACCGTACGCGCTATTCATGAAGACAAACAGGGTAACTACTGGCTGGGGACCGACGCTGGCGGCCTGCTGCTTTTTGATGTGCGCACGGGCCACTTTACCCGCTTCTCTGAAGCGGATGGATTGCCTAACAACTCCATCCTCCGCATCCTGGAAGATAACAGCGGCAAGCTCTGGCTCTGCACCTACAACGGCTTGTCCCGCTTCGATCCGGTGAAGCGCACCTGCCGCAACTTCTCCCAGTCAGACGGCCTGCAAAGTAACCAGTTCACCTACAATGCAGCCATGAAACTGCGTACCGGCGAAATGATGGTTGGCGGCATCAAAGGCTTCAATATCTTCTATCCGGACAGTGTGTATGAACAGGCCAATACGCCTTCCGTATTACTTACCGGTATCAAAGTAGTGAACACACCCATAGAACAGGATACTGCCTATGTTGCCGGCCGTACCATGGAAGATGTGACTGTGCTGCGCATCCCCTACGGCAAAGCTTCTGTTGCACTGGATTTTGTTGCGCTGGAATATACCTCGCCCGATAAGATCAGCTACGCCTACTACCTGGAAGGGTGGGATAAAGGCTGGAACTACGTAGGCGAAGCCCGCACCGCCAACTATACCCGCCTGCAGGAAGGCGATTATATTTTTAAGATCAAAGCCACCAATACAGACGGTACCTGGGGCAATGAAGCCAGCACCGTCAGGATCATCATCCTCCCACCCTGGTACAGAACCTGGTGGGCATACATGCTGTACATCACAGTCCTGGCAGCCGCCATCTATTTTTATATCCAATATAAAACACGCCAGGAACGCCTGAAGTACGAGATAAAAATAGCCCACCTGGAAAATGAGAAGGAGAAAGAGCTCAACGAAAGAAAGCTCAGCTTCTTCACCAACGTTTCCCATGAGCTGAGAACACCGCTCACACTCATCATCAACCCATTAAAAGAATTCATCCAAAAGAAAGAAGAGCAGATCAGGCATACCGACCTGAATGTGGTATATCGCAACTCCCGTCGCTTGCTCAGCCTGGTAGACCAGCTGCTCCTCTTCCGGAAAGCCGATGCAGGCGGCGATCAGCTGAAGATTGCCCGCATCAACATTGTAGAGCTCTGCAACGAAGTGTATCTCTGCTTTAGCCAGCAGGCCAAAGCCAAACATATCCGCTACGAATTTGTGAACAGCGAAACAGAGAGCTTTATCTATGCGGACTATGAGAAGATCGAAATTGCGCTCTTCAACCTCCTGTCAAACGCTTTCAAATTCACCCCCGAAGGCGGCGCCATCACCTTCGAGCTGAAAAACCAGGAAACAGAAGTGCTCATCAGCATCCACGATACCGGCTGCGGGATCGACGAAAAAGCAGGTGCGGGGGTATTCGAAAAGTTCAAACGCGCTAACGGCAGTCCGGAACGCCTGCAAACCGGTTTTGGCATCGGCCTTTATCTTGTTAAACATTTCATTGAAGGGCATAAAGGCGCTGTCACTTACGAAAGCCGCCTGAACGAAGGCACTACCTTCTTTATCCGCCTGAAGAAAGGCTCCGGCCACCTGCCGGAATCGTGGTTTGTGGGAGATGCCGCATCCAAATCAGCGATCCTGGAAGAACTGAACACAGAAACCGGTCCCCAAGGCCAGGAAGAAGACCAGGAAGACTGGATCAAACGCGAACCGGCAGCAGAGGAGCTCGTAACCGGGAAATGGTCCATTTTGCTGGTGGATGATAACCAGGAGATCCGGAAATACCTCCAGCAGATCTTCGGGGATAAGTACATCATCTACGAAGCCGATAACGGGAATTCCGGCTTCGCCATGGTCAACAAGTGCATGCCCGACCTGGTGATCAGCGACCTGCACATGGATGGCATGGACGGCATGGAACTCTGCAGCCGTATCCGCAAAACGGATCACCTGAGCCATATCCCTGTCATCCTGCTGACATCCAGCTCCTCCCCCGACGTCCAGATCAAAGGGATCGAAGGCGGCGCAGACGACTATATCACCAAACCTTTTGAAAAGGACCTCCTCCTGGCAAAGGTCGATCACATCCTGAAAACCAGGAACCAGCTGCGCCAATACTTCCTGGACCAGATCACATTAAAGAACAGTGGCATACGTGTACCTGCCGAATACCAGGACTTCCTGAAAAGATGTATCTCCATCGTGGAAGAGAACCTGGATAACGAGGAGTTTTCCATCAAGGCTTTCACCCAGGCCATCGGCATGAGCCATTCCAGCCTCTATAAAAAGGTGAAAGCCGTCTCCGGCCAAACCATCAACTCCTTTATCCGGTCCATCCGTTTAAGAAAGGCAGCCGTATTAATGCTGAAAGAGAACTACACCATCAACCAGGCAGCCATGCAGGTAGGCATCGGGGATATCAAGTATTTCCGGGAACAATTCGTCAAACTATTCGGCATGAACCCCTCAGATTACATCAAGAAGTACCGCCATTCCTTCAACGGGGATTATAACATCATTATACGGGCTGATTCCTTAAAATAGTACCTCCAAAAAGGGGGGCAGAATATGATTATACCCCCTTTTTTAAACGATTTACCCCCTCTACCCCTCTGTTCAGGCAGCCTAAATTGCATTCATTCAACCAACAAATTTCTCGTTATGAAAGAAAATCGACCATTGTCGGGACAATACAGGTCATTTTTGTCCTTCTTCCTTTTCTTCCTTGTTTTATCAGTAAGTGCATGGGCGCAACAGCGTGCCAGTATCAGCGGAAAGGTAAGTTCTGCTGGTGAGCTGGTACCTGGTGTAACCGTACGGGTAAAACATGGAACCCAGGGAGCCACCACCGATGTGAACGGACAGTTCACCTTACAGGCAGCTATCGGGGATACCCTGGTCTTCAACCACATTTCCTATATCTCACGGGAAGTACCGGTTACCGGAAACGACAGACTGGAAATCTCCCTGGCGCCAAATACCCAGAACGTGGGCGAAGTGGTAGTAGTAGGGTACGGCACCCAGAAAAAGGCTACACTGACAGGCTCCATTTCTACCTTGAAAGGAGCTGAGATCGTAAAAAGCCCTCAACCAAACGTATCTAACTCACTGGCCGGACGTTTCTCCGGTCTGATCGCCAATAACAGGTCCGGCGAACCGGGTTATGACGGCTCTACCCTTCTCATAAGAGGTCTGGCCACCACAGGTAATAACGACGTGCTCGTGGTAGTAGACGGGGTGCCCGGCCAGATCGGCGGCCTCCAAAGGATCGATCCGAACGATATTGAAAGCATGACCATCCTGAAAGACGCTTCCGCCGCCGTATATGGTAGCCGCGCTGCCAACGGGGTGATCCTGATCACCACCAAGAGGGGTAAAACCGGGAAGCCTTCTATCAGCTACAGCTTTAACCAGGGTTTCACCTCTCCCACCCGCCTGCCTAAGATGGCCGATGCCCCTACTTACGCAGCGATCCGGAATGAAATCCAGTATTATAATAACCCCAGTGGGGGGATGAACCAGGTATACACAGCAGACCAGATCCAGAAATTCAGGGACGGTTCCGATCCGTTGAACTACCCGAATACAGATTGGCAGAAGGCAGCGCTCAAAAATACAGCCTTGCAACATCAGCATAGTCTTTCCGTAAGCGGCGGCAGTGACAATGTAAGATACTTCCTGTCACTCGGTATCATTGGACAAGATGGGCTATATAAGCATGGCGTAACCAAGTACAATCAATATAATTTTAGATCTAATATCGATGCGGATGTAACCAAGCGCCTGAAAGTGGGCCTTTCTCTGTCAGGCCGCCAGGAAGACCGTATCTTCCCGCAAACCGGCGCCAGTGATATCTTCCGCGGTATTTACAGGGCCTATCCCACTGTGGCGGCCTATTACCCGAACGGCCTGCCAACTACAGGAATTGAAAATAACAACCCGGTAATGCAGGTGCAGGATATAGGGGGCACCAACCGCAACCCTACCCAGGTGTTCAACGGAATACTGAAAGGTAGCTATGCCATCCCGGGAATAGAAGGCCTTTCATTGGACGGTTTCCTCTCCGTGGACAAATCCTGGACTTTCGGCAAATCCTTCGCTTCGCCTTATGTGCTTTACAACTATGACCCTTCTGCCAATATCTATAAACAAGTGGTGGTAGGCGGCTCCGCAGGTTTAGCAACATTAAATGAAACACAGCAGAACCAGGAGATGAGGGTTTCCAATATCAAGCTCAATTTTACCCGTCAGTTCGGCAAGCACCACATAGATGCGTTTATCGCCTACGAACAAAGCAAGATCGTAATGGATAGCCTTAGCGCTTTCAGGATGAATTTCCCCTCTACGCAAACACCTGAGCTGTCACAGGGAGGGCCTGCCGCGGCAGACAAGAACAATGCTGGCAAAAGCTATATTTTCACCCGTAAAAGCTATATTGGCAGGCTGGCATACAACTATGAAGAAAAATACCTCCTGGAGGCGCAGGCGCGTATAGACGGATCTTCCACATTCGCTCCGGGAAACCAGTATGGCTTCTTCCCTTCCGTATCCGCTGGATGGCGTATTTCAAAAGAGGATTGGTTTCAGCCCGTGTCATTTATCGATGACCTGAAACTACGCGCTTCATATGGTACCCTGGGCAATGACAACGTGGGACTCTTCCAGTACTTTAATAACTATTCTTTCAATAGTCAGTATGTGTTGGGTAGTGGCAGCACCATCCGCCCGGGTGTTGACATCACGAAATTGGCCAATCCGAACATTACCTGGGAAACAGCCAAAAAAATGGACATTGGTATCAATGCCCTTTTCTTAAAGCACTTTTCACTGGAATTCATCTATTTTCAGCAAAAACGCTCAAACATTCTTACACAGCGTAATGCCTCCATTCCGCAAAGCTCCGGTATCGTAAACCCTTATGGCAGCGATGCGCTGGTGCCTGCTGAAAACATCGGTAAGGTGAACAGCAATGGTATAGAAACCTCACTGGGATATAGCAATACCACCGCAAGCGGGCTAGGCTATCGCATTGGCGGTAATTTCACTTACGCAAAAAGCAAGATCATATTTATAGACGAAGCGCCTGGCACCCTTGCCCATCAACGCCAAACCGGCCGCCCGCTGAACACTTATCTGCTGTATGATGCGATCGGTATCTTCAGAACTCAGGATGATCTGAATAAATATCCTCACCTGACAACCAACCAGTTAGGCGATCTTATCTACCGCGACTATAACGGTGATGGACAGATCACCGCTGACGACCAGGTAAGAAGCAAGTATGGCAACATTCCAGAGATCACTTATGGTATTACATTGGGCGTAGACTACAAAGGATTCGACCTGTCTGCAGTATTCGCCGGTCAAACGCATGTGAGCCAGTATGTATTGCCTGAATCAGGTACGATAGGCAACTATTACAGCAGTTGGGCAGATAACCGCTGGAGCCCAACCAACATAGCGGGTACTTATCCTCGTGTGGATGAACGCGCTTCTTCCTCCATCAACGGAGGACTTTATCAGAACAATTTCTGGCTTAACAATGCCTCCTTCTTCCGCATGAAGAACCTGGAACTGGGTTATACCGTGAATGCGGATATCCTGTCCCGCATCAGGATCGCAGGTCTCCGTGTATACGCCAGTGCTTTCAACCTGTTCACTATCACACCTGTGAAAGACTACGACCCGGAAGGCACCAACGGCACAGGACTGTATAGCACCAGCGGACAATTCTATCCGCAGCAGCGTATCATCAATGTTGGCGTAAATGTTAAGTTTTAAACTGAAAAGATCCAAACAATGAAGACTAATAGCATATTATACATCCTTGTATTCGCAGCCGCGGGAATATTTTCCTCCTGTAAAAAGAATTACCTGGATATTGTACCTACCGATCGCATCCCGGAAGTATCCCTACTGGCCGATTCCGCACTTTTCGAACAATTCGTGGTGAACCGCTATATGGGCGTGAGGTTGCAGGAAAAAGAAGCAGAAGGTACACCTCCCGGCTTTGGCCGCGGCTTTGAATACGGCTTATGGAGCTCGCTCACTGACGAGTCTATTTATAACAACGACGATAATACCTGGGTAGTACAGCGTGGACAACTGGCCCCTGAAAACACCGGTATTGCAGGCACCATCTGGGGAAGAAGCTATCGCAGCATCCGCGAATGTAACTACGCGCTCACCCATATAGACAGCGTGCAGATGAGCGATGGCAAACGTACAACGCTGCGTGCAGAGCTCCGCTTCATACGTGCCTACCGCTATCATGACCTGATCCGCAACTATGGCGGCGTAGTGCTGATGGGCGAGAAAGTATTAAACCTGGAAGACAATCTTACAGATGAATCACTGTTCAACCGCTCCTCTATCAAGGAAAGCCTTGATTATGCAGTAGCTGAACTGGATGCCGCCGCAAAGGATCTGCCCTTAGCGAATGCAGACAAAACCTGGGATCTTGGCCGCGCTACCAAAGGCGCTGCGCTGGCACTGAAAGCACGCTTGCTCTTATATGCCGCTAGTCCCCTGTATAATGCAGGCACCTGGGCCAATGCCGCCGCTGCCGCCAAAGCAGTAATGGACCTGAACGTATACTCACTGGCGCCTGATTACGCCAAACTATTCCTCACTCCCAGCAGCAGTGAGATCATTTTTGAAAGGCTGTATGCCATCGGCGCACGCCACGTTTGCCTTGAGATCTCCAATGCTCCCAATGGTTATGGCGGCTGGGCAGGTAATACTCCCCTGCAAAACCTGGTAGATTCCTATGAGATGAACAACGGTAAAGTGATCACCGACGCCACTTCAGGTTACAATGCACAAACGCCCTATACTAACAGGGACGCCCGCTTCTATGCCACCATCCTGTATAACGGCGCTCCTTACAGAGGCGATACCATAGACATCTATACACCCGGCGGGAAAGACAGTAAAGATGGCCCTTCCAACTGGAACTCTACTAAAACAGGCTATTATCTGCGTAAATTCATGGATGATAGCAACCCGATCGACAATCCCTGGAACGTAGCAGGCCTGCAGCCCTGGATCTATATCCGCTATGCAGAAGTACTGCTGAACTATGCAGAAGCACAGAACGAAGCTGTTGGTCCGGATGCAACTGTATATACCGCTATTAACCAGATCAGGCAAAGATCAAGTGTAAACCAGCCGGCGCTGCCAGCAGGTCTTACACAGGCACAAATGAGAGACGCTATCCGCAGAGAACGTCAGGTGGAGCTGGCCTTCGAAGAACATCGCTTCTACGATGTACGCCGCTGGAAGATCGCTAATGTGACAGAGAACGTACCCGCCTACGGTGTAGACGTTACCAAAAGCGGTACTACTACAACGTACACGCGTAAAGTAGCATTGAGTGGCCGTGCATTTGCTGATAAGCACTACTGGCTGCCCATCCCCCGCTCTGAGATCTTGTCTTCCAATGGCAAGCTGTCCCAGAATGCGGGCTACTAGCTTCTTTTCACCTTAAAATATCCATGTTATGAAAACTTCATTCCTTTATCTTGTAAGTATAGTATTCGCCATCACCGCCTGCACTAAAAAGATTGAAGTGCAGGCGGATACAGAGACAGGAAAAAGATTAACAGCACCGGTAACAGAACTGACGTCAGATTTTAAAGGGCTCAACTGGGCTGATCCAAATGATAATTTTGCAGACGCCTACGTTATACCCAGTGGTTTAAGCACAGCGGACAATTACTCCGCTGTGCAAACCAAATCTGAAAATATATTGAATGCATTCCAGCAAAGAGGCGCCAACACCGTACGCCTTCCTATTAATCCTTACACCGTTTCTAATTCCTGGTGGAGCGCCTACACCGGAGCTATTGACAAAGCAACGGCTAAAGGCATGAAGGTAATATTGGCCTACTGGGAAGGCAGCAGCTCCCGCGACGGCATCGTAGACAACCTTACTAATTTCTGGGCCATGTGGCAAACAGTGGTCACCAAGTACAACAGCAACGGCAATGTATATTTCGAAGTATTCAATGAACCACACGGGTACAGCGTAAATGATCTGAAGAACCTGTATGCCCAGTGGATGACCAACAATTCTTCTGTAGCTGCAGGAAGGATCATATTAGATGGCGCTGGTTACGCCACCAATGTAAACGACATCGGCGCAGACAGCCGCTTTACCAATTGCTTACTCTCCTATCATAACTACACCTGGTTCGATAATAACAAAACAACGGTAGCCGACTGGGAACAGGCCATTAACAGTGTCGCCTATCCCGCCCGTACTATCATGACGGAATTCGGTATACCAATGACCAACGGGAAAGACTATCTTGGAGCGCCGGGCACCGATCGCGAGATCGCCTATTTCCAAGGCATCACTAACGGCCTGCGTGCAAGGAACATGGGCGGCGTATACTGGCCCGGTCTCAGGAACGGCGACAGCTACAGCCTGCTTACATTAAGCGGCACAACGCTGAGCACCAACAATACATCCGGTTTGACCAGGCTGCAATACGGCTGGAACAACACCAGCATCACGCCTGTATACGGCTCCTTCGACGGCAATGCCTGGTACAAGGTGGTTTGCCGGAACAGCAGCAAATCACTGGATGTGAACGGCAGCTCTACTGCAGACGGTGGTACCATCATCCAGTGGGACTACTGGGGCGGCAACAACCAACAGTGGAAGCTGACTTCCCTCGGCAATGGTTACTTCACCATCACCAACCGGAACAGCAACAAGGTACTGGATGTAAGCGGAGGCAGCACATCAAACGCTGCCAACATTGTACAGAACACCAGTACGGGAGCACAGAGCCAGCAATGGCAGATCACAGACATGGGCTTCGGCTATTATAAGATCATTAACCGTAACAGCAGCATATCGCTGGATGTGAATGGAAATTCAACTGCCAACGGCGCAAACGTGATCCAGTGGCCCTGGAACGCTGGCGCCAACCAACAATGGCAGATCGTAAAATTGTAATTCGAGCTATGAAGAATGTTATACTATTACTGTGCGGCGCGCTGGCACTACAATCAGCAGCGGCACAGCAGGGCCGTCGTACGCCCATCACCGTGAATATTGATCCGGAGGTAAGCTACCAGACCATCCATAACTTTGCCGCTTCCGACGCATGGTCATGCCAGTTCGCTGGCAACTGGCCGGATAGTAAACGGAACAGGATGGCCGACTGGCTGTTCAGCACAGACACCACTACCGCGGGTCAGCCAACAGGCATCGGGCTTTCCATGTGGCGTTTCAACATCGGCGCAGGCAGCGCTGAACAGGGAACAGCCAGTGGTATCAAGGACGAATGGCGTCGCGCCGCGTCATTGCAGGCGGCCGATAGCAGCAGCAAAAAAAAGCTGGAAGGCCAGTACTGGTTCCTCCAGGCGGCACAGCAAAGAGGCGTGCAGCAGTTCCTGGGTTTCCTGAATAGTCCTCCCGTGCAGTTCACAACGAATGGAAAAGCATATGCTACAAATGGAAATTGTAATATCAGTGCAGACAGGTATGCGGATCTTTCCGCATACCTGGCACAAGCCGTTCACCAGGTACAGTCGGCCACCGGCGTACAGTTCAACTATATCAGTCCGGTAAATGAACCGCAATGGGACTGGAGCGACGGCGGACAGGAAGGATGCCCCTATAATAATGGGCAGCTGGCAGGCCTGGTTAAAACACTCAGCACTACATTTACAGACAAACAGCTCGCCACCAGGATACTGGTCTCTGAAGCCGGTAAGATCAATTACCTCTACGAACTGCACGATAAAAAAGATAAAGGCGAACAGGTAAAAGATTTCTTCGGTAAGGGCTCTGCCAATTACCTGGGCAACCTGCCCAACGTACAGCGCAGCATTGCAGGGCACAGCTATTTCACCACCTCTCCTGAAAAAGAAGAGATAGCCACGAGGCGGAATCTTGCAAGCAGCATTGCTGCCGTACCCGGACTGGAATTCTGGCAATCAGAATACTGTATCCTGGGCGATAATGGCGGTGAGATCAACGGCAGCGGAAAAGACCTGGGAATGGTATCCGCCCTCTACCTGGCCCGCGTGATCCATCATGATCTTACAGTAGCCAATGCCGCCGCCTGGCAGTACTGGCTGGCCATTTCCCCCTATGACTACAAAGACGGCCTGATATACATTGACAAACACGCAACAGACGGCCAGGTACATGATAGCAAGATGTTGTGGGTATTAGGTAACTACAGCAGGTTTATCCGCCCCGGCGCCAAACGTATACAGGCAACCGTAAAGGACAGCGCTTTACATAACGGCCTGCTGGTATCCGGTTATCGCAACACAGACAACACAGTCAACCTGGTAGTGGTGAACAATAAAGCGGAAGCGGTGGATATTAAGCTGAACTATAAAAACGTAAAAGCGAAACAAATACGCAGCTATACTACTTCTGCGGGTAGTAGCCTGCAGCCAGGTACTTATGTAAATGCAAACCAGGCGATCAATATTCCGGGCAAGTCTGTGGTAACACTGGTAGGCTCCCTATAAGAAAGTAAATGGCGGAGATGTATATTTTCTCCGCCATTATTACTAAATATGCTTATTCCTTTTCCGATCTTGCCTTTATTTCCCCGAATATTTGTTTCATATAGTCTGTAATAATTTTCCTCCTTTCCTCAGCATTTAAATACTCATCGTATTTTTTCCTGATTACCTCTTTATCATCAAAAACTATCCGGTAAAAATATGGCTGGAGATCTACATACAAGACAGACGAAACACCAAAGGGAGCCTTCTCATTATACTTGTAGTCTGATAAATGTATCCCCACACTAATTGATTTATAAGTATCCGGTTCCGGGCTGACTTCCGGTGCCTCTCCTGCCTCAACAAAAGCTCCTTGCGCAGAGCTAATAACACTTTCAATTTCCTCTGTAAGCTCTTCTAATGTATGCTTTGCATTGTTATTTTTATACAGGTAAAACTTAACAGCATAAAACATGTCATAAAATCTTCTGTGCTGTTGCTCAAATTCTCTAAACAACTCCTCTATCCCTCCATTATGATAAATCTCATATACTAAAAGATCATTCCTATGCAAGGCACTTACCTTACTAGTGGAAGCACTTCTTTTCCATACCTCTATTTCCTTTTGCAAATCATCATCCTCTTCAATGCTTTGTCCCTTTGCAGCCTTAATAGACATCTCCAAACTCCACATTATCTCTTCTCCTATATACCTTACAAAAGCATCGATATCTCCGGTGTCAGCCTGATTAAGGGCAAATAAATAATTCTTCTTGTCTGTGGATTTTATAATTACCGGTGGAAGTCTATGTTTAATAAGTACATAATTCATCAACAATCTTGACATGCGCCCATTTCCATCATCAAATGGATGTATACGTCTGATTCTTTTATTTAGACGTTGCAAATCCTCTGCTCTAAATGGTAAAAGCTTAGAAAGAGTGCTAACAAGGTTATCAATTTTTTCAAATATCCTATCCATTTCTTTAAATTTACCCGGTTAATGCTGCGCCTGACAGCCCAAGTCTCAGGTAAATTTCGTTAAATTTTGCTGTTTCAACAAAGAGGAACAGGAGCTACACTCAATACCAGATAGAATGCTGTCAATTATCTGTCTGCTTCACCTCCAACACTGTCTGCGCTTGCTCCATCCCTGCTACTGAGGCTTTTACAGTAACCTTCCCTTTTTGTCCGGTAGTTCTTACCACCACCATACAACGGCCCTGCCAGGTTTTACGCTGTGGCAATGTATAACTCTCTACACTCATCGGGTTTGCATTGCCTACCGCTTCAATCACGGCAGGGCCGCTTACTTCAAATTTCACCTGCTGCTCCGCAAGCGGATTACGAATACCATTATTATCAAGCAACTCCACCGTTATATAGCTTAAATCCTGCGTGCTGGCTTGTAACACCCTACGGTCTGCAGTCAGTTTAACCTGCGTTGGTTCTCCCGCAGTAGTCAAAACAGACGTATTCACCGCCTTGTTCTTCCTATACCCTACTGCTTTCAGTGTACCTGCCTGATAAGGCACCTGCCACACCGCAGTGAATTTATTGGAGCGGTTAACAGGCTTTCTGCCCAGAGAGCGATTATCCAAAAAGAGCTCCACCTCCTCGCAGGATGAATATACATTTACTTCCAGCGGCTTCCCTTCATTTCCTTTCCAGTTCCAGTGTGCTACTACATCATGCCATTCCCAGCGACTCCAATCTACTTTATCAGGATTGATGGCAAAAGAAGGCCGCGGAGGTTTTACAAATACAGATAACTGGTCACCTTTCCAAAGCACATCACGGTAATAAGACTGCGGACGCTTCCATCCACAGATATCAATATCTCCGCAATAAGCCAGGTTCCAGGGATAGAAGCCTTGCTGCTGCCAGTAACCCAACCAACCAATGCTGGCCTCTCCTATATAATCAAATGAGGTCCAGACGAAGTCGCCTAATACCCAGGAATGATCTTCCACATCCATCCAGTAATCAAATACTTCCAGGGGAAACGACTCAGTAGCAATGATCATTCTTTGCGGAACCCGCTGGTGATCCGGCACATATTTATCCCTGGCATAGTTATAGCCTGCGATATCGAGGGTAGATAAAAAAGCATCCTTATCTTCTGCAATACCGTTCACCCCACAGGTGATAAAGCGGGTGCTATCAAGGCTGCGGATATAATCACTAAGCATTTTAGCTACCCGTGCTACTTCTGGCTTTTGGCGGTTAGGTATTTCGTTACCAGTGCTCCACATGATGATGGAAGGATGGTTCCTGTCGCGGTGTACCATACTCTCCACATCACGCTGCCACCACTTATCGAAATACAGGTGATAATCCTCCGGATTCTTCTGATCCTCCCAGGTATCAAAAGCTTCGTCTATTACCAGCATACCTAAACGATCGCAGGCATCCAGGAAAGCAGGCGAAGGAGGGTTATGCGCACAGCGGATGGCATTATATCCTGCTGCCTTTAACAATGCTACTTTACGTTCTTCTGCACGATCATAAGCTTTGGCGCCTAATGGACCATTATCATGATGTACACAACCGCCTTTCAATTTGATAGTTTGCCCATTCAGGCGAAAACCATTTACCGCATCTGCAGTAATCGTACGTATACCAAACGAAGTTTGTACACGATCCGTTAACTGACCCTTATGATAAACTTCCGTTACAGCAGTATATAGTATCGGCGCCTGTATAGACCATAACACCGGCTTCGGCACAGTGATATCCTGTACCCACCTGTTCGTATCACGGGTAGCCATGTCCCGGTTATCTGCAGCAACAGCCACTTCCCTGCCCTGCGCATTGAGAATGCGTGTCACGACTTTCACAGGAGCTGTTTCTTTTGTTGTATTAAGCACGGTAGTTTGCAGATGTACTTTTGCTGCTGATGTACTTATTGCAGGTGTGGTAATATAAGTGCCCCATTGCCCTACATGCACCGGGCCCATTCTCTTTAACCATACATGACGATAGATGCCTGATCCTGCATACCAGCGACTGTTCTCACCTTCATTCCTCACTTTAACAGACAGCACATTGATTGTATCCCATTTCAAGCGTTCTGTAATATCATAGGAGAAAGAAGTATAACCATAAGGATGTTTGCCCAGGCGCTTTCCATTGAGCCATACTTCTGCATTCATATAGATACCATCAAACTGCAAATGGATACGCTTGCCTTTATCAGCCGCAGGCAACGTAAAAGATTTACGGTACCAACCGGTGCCTCCGGTGGTAAAGCCCCCACTGGGCTGACTAATAGCATCCGGACTGAAAGGAGAATGGGTACCGGGCAGATCTTCAATACTCCAGTCGTGCGGCAGATCTACCTGCCGCCACTGTGCATCATTAAATGCAGGCTTATCTGCGCCGAGAGCGCCGCCACGGTGAAACCGCCAGCCAGCGTCAAATAACAGTTCCTTTGTTGTGTCTTGCGCAGTAGCACTGATAGCAAGTAATAATAATAGAGCAGTCAGTATCTTCATGAAGGTGATGCTTTCTTTAATGTTTAAATTCCATAGTGCTCTTGCCCATGTCCTGAGAGGTAGCAACTGCAATGCCACGCTGGTCTGCTTTATTCACCGCGCAATAGAAATGATAGACCACTCCTTTGTGATATACTACGCAGGACTTATGTGCAAAACGTTCATCAAAAGGTGCTGAAGAGCTGATGAGATCATCGCCTGCCCAGTCTGTCCAGTGCACCAGGTCGTAAGAGCAGGCAAAGCGGTTGAAGGCTCCGGGTCGGTCTTTCCAGAACGCGCCGAAGTAGAACATCACCCATACGCCATTCATCTGCTGAATGTACGGGTCGCCGGTAATGCCCGCATGATGGTTCAGCACAGGATCCTTCACATAGCGCTCCCAATGGATCATATCATTAGACACGGCCATACCAATACGTTCCTTCCCTCTTTTGGGCTTCAGGCTATCTCCCTTGGCGTTGTAATACATTACAAAAGGATAGCCAGTGGTTTTATTTCTATCCCAGATAACCGAGCTTTTATACAGGGTATTATTTTCCCACCAGCCCGCACCCGGATCGGTAGCTTTCAATACAGGTTTGGGCAGACGCTGCCACTCACGCGGCTTTGAAGGATCTTTTGTGTTATAGGCCACACCGATAGATAAGAGCCCTTGCTCATATCCCCTGCCACTGCCGCCGATATAAGTCATCCAGTATTTCCCTTTATAGGCCTGCCATTGATAAGAGCCACCCCATTTATAATCCTGCAGAGCGATGTAGCCGGCCTTCTGGTTATTATCCCAGTCAGTAGTGTCTGAAAAAGATAGCAGCCTGCCAAGGGTTTTCCAGTGGAGCAGGTCTTCGCTACCGGATAACCAGGTTTCATACCCACGGCCATCATAAACGATGTAGGTCATGTACCACTGATCTCCTTTTCTGAACACCGTAGGACAATCCAGCTTTTTGGAATCGTCTGAAGGGGTGAGCACCAAACCGTATTTGTGAGGTGTTTTGATCTGTTCGTAAATATGCTGCATTACAGCATCAGGCACCTGTTGTGCATAAGCAGCAGAAAATGTTAATAGAAAGATGTATGTCAGTATACTTTTCATCATATAGTTTTTAGAACGGAGATACTACCAGGGTCTCCATCCCCGTCATTGCGAGAAGCGGCAAAGCCGTTGAGCGCGGGCGCGACGAAGCAATCTCTTCATACAATCTCCAGCATAATCTTCGCGAAGATTACGTCAGGAGATTGCTTCGTCGCCCCATACGCTAATCCCCGCTGCTCCTCGCAATGACGCGAAGGAAGACCCGCTTGCGTCCTTGTTATAACTTACAATTAATCCTAACAGGCCCCAGCAAACCAGCGGGCAGCAATGGCTTCCCTTCCAATCTGTAAGGTGCTACCGTACGGGTGATCCGTTGCTGCTCAGGCAGATCATGATCACCTATCAATCGGTTAGCCCAGGTATTGGTCACTTCGATGCGGAGCTCATTAGCTCCGGTACGTAAGGCCTGTGCGATCTCCACGCGGTAAGGCGGCGTCCAGGCAATGCCACAGGGCTTGCCGTTCAGGGTAACAGTGGCGATATTGGCTACTTCGCCAAGATCTATCCAAAGCCTTTTTTGCTGATCGGCTGCAGGCTGCCAGTTAAATGTCTTTGTGTATACAGCTGTGCCTGAGTAATAGCGGATACCCGGCGCAGTATGCTTGCTCCAATCCTGTAATGCGGAGAACGTCTGCGTTTGCGCAGGGCCGCCATTCTTTGTATCGAAAGTCAATTGCCAGGGGCCTTCCAATGTTTGCAGTGACTGGAATGAACGCCAGTTGCTACCGCTGTGCTGTGTTTCCTTCGTGCTCCTCTGCAGTACGATAAACATTGATCCGCCGGGAGACATTTGCAGCGGCAATATTGTACGCCCTTTTTCTATCTTCCATTCCTGTGCATCGCGGATCTCTCCACTTAGTGGATCCCATAGCTCTGGCGCCTTACCGCTTACACGAAGAGAAAGCGAGATGGTGCGGGAGGAATCTTTTTGATTAGAGATAAAATAAATATCTGCGCCTGGTGTACGGCGGTGTGCCCATACAATGCCAGCTGGCGCTATTACATCCCGTGGTATGTTTAAAGATTGTCCTTTCGTTAATATGGTAGCTCCGGCCTTTCTTAGCTCCTGCAAGCGAGCCGCTACCTCAGCTGATGTATTATCCGTATCGGGAGATAGCGGATGTATACCAGGCAAAATCAATGCCGCATAACTGGCACCGCCTGGTAATTCAATACGGCCATTACGTACACGGGTCAGTCGCAACAAAGCATCCCGGTTAATCGCATCAGATGCGTATTGATTAATCCCCGGCATAATAGCTTCCAGTCTCTCCGGAAGAATAGCACGGCGCGGTATCTCTTCTCCAGTGAATACAGCCAGGTCTGCCACAGGGATACCTTGTTGCAGCAAAGCCTGACAGCGTTGCGCATAGACTACCCATGCACGGCCAGGTTTCCACCAGGTCTGGTCCCGTTGAAAATAAAGGCCTACACCATCCAGCGTCATGCCTGGGCGGCGGTCCATCCAGGGATTGTGGGTAAACACGTGATACACCAGGCGGTTAATACCTGCTGCATAGTTTTTATCGCCCAATGCTTTTAACATAGCAGGATGCTCATCCCAGGCCATGCGCAGTTCTGTAAATGCTTCTGCCTGGATCAGCTGCTTTCCGTAAATATGTGCGCCGGAGATGGCATCCAGCATATCATTGGGTTTGTCATGTGTAGGTGAACGGAACCAGAACTCTCCCATGGGAATGTCTACTGCACTGAAATGCGCCATGCCGTCGCTGGTCATAGTGGGTGCTACATTCTCAGCACTAAAGCTGCAGCCCTTTTCGCGGGCAAGCTGTGACATGGTGCCGTAGAATTTATCTACTACCAGTTCAGCAATGGTTTGCCGTACATCATGCAGGAAACGTTCTGATGCTGCTGCGCTTTTCAACGGGATCCCTGTCATTACAGGCAGCCAGGGCAGCAGATCATAGCCGCGGCGGCGGCGAAATTCTTCACGGAATAAAGGCGACCAATTCTGACTGCCGCATTCCCAGCTATCAACATGAAATACTTTCAGTACACGTGATACCAATGCCGGATCAACCTGACGGTAAGCTTCTCCAAACCAGCGATCAAATTGCAAACGAATAGCAGCCGGGTTGAACTTATCGCATTCAAGACCAGCTGCAGCGCCGCCGGTGGCATTGGTATGCCCGGTAGATGTATGACCTATACGAAGAATGGTCCACTTACCCGGCGGCACCTGCCATTGCAAACGGCCGGATGCATCCATAGATGCCGTGAGATCAATGACCTTATCCATAGGTACGCAAAGCGAATCAGGCAGCTGGGCAGTAGTAGTACGAGGGCTTACCCGCCATACCTCACCGGTCTTGCCTTCAAACTGATGGATCCTCGGCGCTGATGAAAGCGTGATACCGGATACTTTCAATACCGGCTTCCATTTGGCAGCATCCAGGTCTTCTGCTCCGGGCTCAGATCCCGTGGTGTCATATACCAGCCTGAAAAAGCGTGCAGTGGTAGGCGTTATAGTGTGCGTTACGCCTGCATCATTATCCTGCCATCCGTGGCGGGGCGCTTCCAGCCTGGTGATGGTACGGAACACCTTTCCATCATCACTGGCACTCACTATCAGGCGATGCGCCTGATAGTTGGGACCATTGGTGCGGATGTAAATAGTGCGGCAGGTAAAAGGCTGCTCATAAGAGAATTGTATCCAGCAGGCAGTGTCGCTACGGAAGTTTTCACGGTTAGGTTCATTCAGCAGGAAGGAAGCATCTACTCCGGGACGGCTGGTGCTCACACGCGGCGTTGCCCTCACCCCTTCACCTGCAGGCGAAGGAAAGGCCATCACGGCGATATCGCGGTAGTATCCCTGGTAAGCTGCCGGACGAGCCAGCGTATCATTAAAATAGCGGCCGCCTTGCAGCTGTGTTGCTGTATACACTATCTTCTGCATAGATAGCTCAGGCGTGATCCAGGGACCACCCGCCAACGCAAAACCGTCGGAGGCGTGCATCGCCAATTGTAAACCCAGGCGGTCTGCCTCCTTCATGGCATGGCGTACCATCCCCCACCACTGTGGCGAGAGCTGCGCTACCGGCGGCTCCGTCAAAGGAGGATTGGCTACGCCTTTGATAGGCATGAGATAAGCGCCGCCTATGCCAGCTTCCTGCATAGCTTCCAGGTCGGCAGTGATGCCGGCCTTTGAAACACTGGCCTGCATCCAGTACCAGAACACCCACGGCTTTGCAGCGGCAGGCGGATGGCGGAATGCATTTTCGAGGCGGCTATCCTGTGCAATAGCAGGTAACACGCTCATCCATCCCAGGAGGAAGAAGAGTACTATTGCTTTCATTATGTCTTTTGGAAAACTGATTTCAGGTAAGCTGTATTGGCGCTGAAGTTCCATTTCACATTACGCGGGTCTTTCGCATCGCGGGAGCGTTCTATCACCAGCCAGCCGCGCCAGCCCATCTTATCCAGCGTCTTCTTTACTTTGGGCAAATGAATGCGGGTGTTGTCTTTCAGCCATACACCGTCTTTATCTGTACAATGGATCTGGCAGATACGATCCTTTCCCAGTATACGTAATTCCTGCTGCAAGTCGCGGCCTGCTTCCAGCGCATTGGCGAAATTGAAATAGCTCTGGATGGAAGAAGAGCCGATATCGTCCAGCAACTTTACTTCACCGGCTGCATCAAGGGCAGTTTCTATACCGATGATCACACCGGCCTTCTCTGCCTGCACTGCTACTGCTTTCAGCCGCTCCACTACCACAGGGCGCAGATGCGGAAACTTCACCAGGTCGCCCTGGATACCTAAAGGCAGGAAAGCTACTTTCACCTGCAGCTGCTGCATGGTATTGATACAATCCTGCACCATACGATCTACGCCCTCGCGCTCTGCAAATGACTGCGCATAGAAACCAGACATGGCAACAGAACTGATCTGCACCTGCTGGTTACGCGCCTCGTCCAGGAATTGCTGGCGAACAGCAGGGTCTCCCAGTTTGCTGTCAAATGTTTCGCGGTTACCTAAACCTCCCATATCCAATTCTACACCATCTGCGCCGATCTCTTTGGTCAGCTTGAATGCACCCAGCTTCTGCCGCTTCAGGATCATCCAGTCGCATACCGCAATGCGATAGCGTTGCTCAGCAGGAGCAGCTGCCCAGGCAAAATGTTGATGAAATAGCGTTGCCGTAGCGGCAAGTGTGGAGTTGATAATAAATTTACGACGATCCATGAGTCAATATTATAAAGGCCATTGGCCGTTCTCAATCTTTGTCAGCTGCAGTTGTGCAGGGTCTATCTTTACATACTTGATACGCTCACGCCGCCAGGTATACACGATATGGATGAAACCATCAGCACCGACAATCACAGAAGGATAGGAATACTGGCTGATCGGCGAATCTTCCAGTATCAATGCCGCATTCCATACTTTGCCATCATTGGATACAGATACATTCAAAGGCGTACGCGGACCTTTTGCCTGCCCGGCTGGCGGCAGCACGTGGTTGTATACCAGCAGCTGGCGGCCATCCTGAAGGGTAACCGCATCAGTACCGGAATTGTTATTCGGTAATGTGGTAGAATCCAGCGGAGACCAGGTACGGCCATTGTCTGTGCTCCAGGATTGCAGCACCGCCCTGTTCTTGCTCCTGCACAGGATCTGCAGGCGGCCGTCTTTATAGAAAAGCACGCTGGGCTGTATCGCATTGAAGCTGGCGCCGCCGTCAACTGGCCCTGTCTTCTCCCAGGTCTTGCCCTGGTCTTTTGTCAGCTCGAAATGGATCCTCCATCGATCACCTTCCGTACTGGAGGGACAGAGAAGCGTACCATTATTTAGGAGCACCGGCTTATTCTTTACAGGGCCCAGGTATCCATCCGGCAGCGCAGCGGGTTTAGACCAACTAGCCCCACCATCCTTTGAGCGGATCATCCATCCTTTCCACGCCGCTACTTTCGGACCGATCTTATAGAACAACAACAGATCGCCGCCAGGCACCTGGTACAATACCGGGTTCCAGCAGGCAAAGCGGGTGCCGTCTGCCTGTACGCCATTGGCTACTTCCACGGGTGCGGTCCAGCTGTTGTTGCTTTTATCTTTACGGCTTACCCAGATACCCACATCAGGATGTCGCTCTTTGGTACCGCCAAACCAGGCTGCTATCAGGCCTTTATTTGTTTCGGCAATCGTAGCCGCATGACAGGATGGAAAGGACGCCTTTTCGAAGATGAACTCATCGGTCAGGATGCCCTCTTTCCAGCTACGTTCCCGGGCGCTTTGCCCGCTTGCGAATAAAGTTGCCAATAATAAAAGAGCGGTACTGAAAATACGTATATACATAGTTGTTGTTTTCCGTTGTTATTGTTCTTCACTTTCAAAAGCATATTCCCCGGACCCTACTTCAAACACAGCACGGTCTTCTTCCATACGCAGGAAGCGTACACCCTCTGATGCTGTTGCAGCCTTAGCACCTTCCTTTACCTGTGCGACGGTGTGCGCAGGTATATAGACCAGTGCTGTTGTATTGGCGGGTACTTTTATCTTCCAGCTAAAGCGGCCGCTTCCCTTTTTCCAACTACTACTGACAGGACCATACATAGCATGAAAAGACGCATCTACCGTTTGCAGGCCTTCCGGCAGCGCAGGCTTCATTACTATCTGTTTAAAGGCAGGATGATCAGCTGCAGTACGAATACCTGCCAGGTCTTCGTAATACCAGATCAGCAGGTCGCCCAGCAGCATTACATGGTTATGAGAGTTCATACCTGGATTAGCCGTATTGCCGTTCCACAGTTCCCAGATAGTGGTGGCGCCCTGCTCTGCCATATATCCCCAGGAAGGATAGTCGCGGTTGGCAGCAATGCGGTAAGCCAGTTCAGGCCTGCCCATTCTTGTAAGGCTGCGCATCAGCCATTGCGTGCCAATAACACCGGTGCTGATATGCGTATTGTACTTGTACTGAATAGCAGCAGCCATACTGTCAAACACCGCTTTACGTGCATTAGCAGGAACCATATCGAAATATAGCGGCAGCAGGTTGGCAGTGACAGTGTTGTTACTGTATTGCGCAACTGCCTGGTGAAAGAATTTTTTATTGAACGCAGTTCTTATGCTATCTGACAACATTGTGAAAGCCTTTGCATCGGCAGGCCTATCCAGCAAGCTGGAAAAGCGCTGCATCAGCGTAAGCAATTTGTAATAATAAGCGGTGGCCAACAATGTGCCATCTGTTCTGCGGGTAGAGTCCCGGGAGTGTATAAGCTGTAATGACTCAGGCGGCACACACCAATCACCATATTTATCCTTAGTAAGGATATGGTCTTTCATGTATTTGCCCTGCATATAGGCCAGCCATTTCTTCATGGAGCTATAATGCTTTGCAATAGAACGCTTGTCGCCGAATTGCTCATACAACATATTTGCCACCAGGATATAAACACCGGGCCAGGTAACATTATCGCTATAATAACGCCAATAGGCAGGAGCTACATCCGGTATAGCGCCTTCCGGGGTTTGTGATTCCTCAATGTCATCGAGCCACTTGGCGTACAAACTGGCATTGCCGAAGAGAAAGCTCTCTCCATGCGCCCCCGTTGCACGGTCTCCCAGCCACGGCATGCGTTCATTACGCTGCGGACAATCCAGCGGCATGCCTTTGTAGTTACCACGGATGCCGCGGTAAGCATTATGGTATACCTGGTTAAGCGTAGTATCGGAAGACTGGAATGAACCGGTAGTGCTGATCGCATCATAGATCACATGGCCCTCTGCTTCCGGAACAGCCGCCGCTGTTATTTCAACATACCGGAAACCGTGATAAACAAAAACAGGATGCCAGGTTTCTACCCCTTCACCTTTGAAAGTATATACATCTGTTACTTTAGCGTCACGTAGATTAGCAACAAACAGCGTGCTATCGGGCTGCAGGGTTTCTGCAAAGCGAAGCGTGATCTTTTCACCCCGCCGGCCCTTTGCTTTTATCTGCAGCCAGCCAACCATGTTCTCGCCCATATCAAGTATATAGGTGCGTGGCTTTGTATGATAAACCGCAACAGGCTTTACAGTATCCATGATACACATCGGCTCATTCAGCTGGGCTTCCAGCTTGCCGCCGGGAGATTGCACCAGGTCTGGTTTTAACCAGCGACTGTCATCAAAGCGGGTGCTACTCCAGCCCGGCATCTCTTTGGTAGCGTCATATTCTTCTCCGTCATACATGTTGTTGGTGCGGATGGGACCATCGGTTGTCAGCTTCCAGCTTTGATCACTTACAATGGTCTGACGACGGCCATCTGTATATTCTATTTCCAGCTGCAACAATAGCTTGGGATAACCGAAGGTGCGGATCTTCTGCGGCTTATAAGCCTGGCGCATGGTGAAGAAAAGGCCATTGCCCAATGTTACGCCGATGGCATTGCTCCCGCCTTTCAGCGCAGCTGTTACATCGAATGTATTATACTTTACTGCTTTGGTAAAATCTGTAGCAGCCGGCGCCAATACCTGGTTGCCGATACGCTGCCCGTTCAGGTACAATTCATACAGCCCCAGTCCGGCGATGTAAACAGTAGCCCGTTTAATTGCAGGTTTTACATCAAAGTCCTTTCTGAAATAACGGGCAGAGAGGCGCGAGAATTTACTCTGGGCACTATCCCATGGGAACCCACGGTCCATCCCTATCCACGATGCCTTCCATTCCGCAGGTGTCAGCAATCCCATGCTCCATTGTGCAGCTTCGCTCCAGGGGCTTTCTCCTTTGCTGGTCCACACCTTCACTTTCCAATAGTATACATGGCGGCTTTGCAGCGGCTTGCCTGCATATGGAATATGAATGGATTGATCTGAGGATACTTTACCGGAATTCCAGCAATCCCCTTCATTGGCTGCCAGCTGCTCAGGAGAAGCAGCCACTATTACCTGGTAGGCCGTTTGAAGGGTGTGCCGCTGCGGGCCTGTTATTTCCCAGCTTAAGCGGGGAAGCTTTACATCAATACCTGCGGGGTCATTACGCATTTCGCAACGCAGGTTTTGCAGCTGTATGCCATTTTGCGCTGCCGCATTCATGGCAGGCAGCCCCATGATAAATGTGTATATGACAAGCATCCAGCGTTGCATTGCTATTCAGTTTTCAGTGATCCGATATAAAAAGCGGCTTCTTCTTCCGGTGTACCTGCATTGGGCAGGTCTTCAGGCTGGATAGCCGGTGTATCTGCATTCGGAAAATGACGCGGCATACCGGTGCGGAACACGATCTTGTCCAGGCCGTCCACGGGTGCAAATGTCAGTTGCGTAAGGACATCTTTACCGTTGATGTTCACGGTATAGAAGCGGCTGGTCGTGTTGAAGGTGATGCGGATCGTGTAGTTCACACCAGCTTCGTATTGCAGGATGTTTTTGAACTTAGCGCCTGACTTTGCCCTTAAGGTACCGTTGGTATCGAAGGTCAGCCTGATGGCAGGGTTGTTCTTTGCATTCTGTAACTCTACCTGCAACATGCCTTTGCTTTTTTGCGCAGGCGTTATGCTGAATTCTACCGTACCGGTTTGTGTTGCCGGAAACAAACGTTCTGCTTTAGCGTAGTCATAAGGATCTTTATCTCGCAGCACCAGGGCCAGTCCGGCAGATGTTTGTTCCATTTTCACAGGCGCCCAGCAGGGACTATAGATGTTCCATTTATCCAGCGCCATTGCAGGCTGCATCTGTTTGAACACTTCATTTACAGGCTCTTCTGCTTTATCTTTCACAGGCACTGGAACAGCTGCCACCCAGATATCTTCCTTGCTCATGCTGTAGCTTACCCACAGCTTGCCATCCGGTGGGGTACCGTTGCCTTCTTCAATCCCTCTTACATATTGCGGGCCATAATCTTTGAAATGGCCGGTATAACGCAGGGGAGATATTTCTCCATGCACCAGCAACATGTTCGTATAATCCAGTCCGTTATCGCTGAGTGAAATAGCCAGCGGCCAACGGTATTCGGAAGGATTGTATACGGTGGCATAGCGGCCGTCTGAAGTACGCTGTCCCCAGATCTTGGCATTGGCATTTACAAAACCGGGCGCCCTTACGGCGGATTGTGGCCAGGTTTTTCCTTCGTCTGTACTGATAGCTGTCAGCGCATTCTTCCAGAGCCCTACTACCCTTCCGTCCGGAAGATGATAATAGCTCAGCGCTTTATATTGTTTTTTGAGCGGGATCAGCGGATCGTTTCTATCTGCTTCCTCATTCCATTGCTGGGTAACCAGCGGGTTAGCCAGCAGTTCATTACAGGCTTCCACAAATTCCTTGTCCCTGCTGGAAGTATAGAAAGGGTAGGATGTATTCTTTTCGCTCCAGCTCTCATTATAACGAATGAAATAGATGGGGCCGAAGCTGCCATCCGGCAGTATCTCTCTTACCACCCGACCTATACCATGACCATCGTTGGGATCATCATCCAGATCCAAACATATGCCATAGAAAGCCATAGCCAGGAGGCGGTGGTTCTTTGCCGTGTAGAAGCCTATTCGCTGGTGCATTACTGCATACAGGTCTTTGGCCACACCCGGATGTCCTTCTTTCCGGGTACCATCCGGTACTTTATAAGGAGGAAACAACACTACAGGCTTTGACCACTTATAACCATCCTTAGAGCTTGTCAGCAGTGTTTGTCCGGGTGGCATATGCTCTCCTACTTTATCGCTCAGGTATTCCAGGTAGAAAGTATTGTTCCAGTATGCCAGCATGGGCGCATGGTTGTAAGTCCAGCCTGTACCTTCCGCCAGTTCGGGATGTTCACGATTGGCTCGCAGCACCTGGATATTATGTACACCCATAGCAGGTGACAGCTGCCCGTGGTGATAGTCGATATTCACACGGGTAGAGCCGGTGTAACGAACCGTATCCTGCTGCGGAACCAGCAGGCCATCCAGGATAGATTCGGATACTTTAACGATCGTACCATGCTTATGCCCAACAGGCAGGTATACCTGGTCTGATATATCGGTGAATGTTTTGAAGTCCTTTGTTTTGACAGCGCCGTAGTATTTATCGCGGTAGGCATCAAAATAGATCAGCCATTCGTTATTCACTTTAGCTACTGTAGGACCTTCAGTGAAATTAGGCGTAAAGGCGCGGGAAACATTGGTATACGGCCCTGCTGCATGCGGACCGGAAGCGACTTTGATATCACGCTCCGGACGCGTATTGTCTTTCAGCACCAAAGTATATTTCCCGGCAGCACGTTTTACCACTACTGCATCGATCACACTAAAGCCAGGATCCATGAATAGCTTTGCAGGGGTAAATGTCTGAAAGTCTTTGGTAGTAGTATAGTACAGACGATGGTTATTATCCTCATCCTCCGCTCCTTTTGGAAAGCGGTGTGGAATGGTAGAAGCCCAGATAATGATGTATTGTTGGGTTTCGCTGTCGTAGTACAGCTCCGGCGCCCACACATTTACCGTAGAAGGCTCATGTTCCATTACATTAATGGAGCGCTGCTCTGTCCAGTGTACCAGGTCTTTTGAGCTGGCATAGCCAAAGCCCTTATCACCTTTCCAACCGCTGGTCCATACCAGGTGAAAGGTACCGTCGGGCCCCTGCACCATGGAAGGATCGCGCATGAGCTTCTTATCGCCTACTGTTGGCTGTAGTAAAGAGCGGCCCAGGTCTGACCAGTGATAGCCGTCATAGCTGTACAAGAGCTGCAATCCGCCAGTAGCTGGTTCGCGGAAGGAAGTGAAGATATATACCTCACGGCCTGGAATATACGTATCCAGCACAAGCACCCAGTCGTTACCATTCTGCTGCACACCGGGCGGATCAAATGCAGCTACGCCTTTGTTAGGAAATTTCCCGATCAATGCAAGGTTACCGTTACGGGGATTGAACCAGTAAGCCTTTACGGTATCTCCGGCAATCTTACCCATATTCACCTGCATGGTGCGACCCGTATAAGTATAAATAAAAGCGTATTGTTTACCACGGGTGGCAAGGAGGTGATCGTATCGCTCGCCAGGATTACCAGCGATCAAAGACTGATCAGGCACCCGTTCCAGATAAGGGCGGGACATCATCAGGTCTTTCAGGTGTTTCATCTGGCGGGCGCCTTCATCATCAATAGCGTGATACCAGTAATCTTTTACACCGTAGTTGCCATCCTTATCGCCGGGCTTATGCATTTGCATGACGGCGTTATTACCGTAGGTGTAACCCGCGCCACCTGCAAAGACGGACCAATAGCCGTAACGCCGTACATCGGCGGCTGTCCAGAAGGCTTGTAAAGTATCGTGCAATCCCTGTGGAATGCCTTCATAAGAAGGTTCTCCGTCGAGGGTAGGTTTTACAGGTTTACGTTGATAATCTGCCTGTATATAACGCCAGTTGTCTTCTCCGTAATGCAGCTCACCAGCTGAGGTGTCCTGTGCATAGTTGCGGTGACCTGATTGAAACATATTGAACTGCAGCCATGATTCCTTGTGAAACCATTCGGAAGACTGAAAGCGGCCGCGCGGATGGTAAGTAGCAATGTGCCCGGGATCATATTTATGCAGGGTGGCGCCAATGGCGTTCCATACCGCCAGTGAATCACTGCCTTTGATATCGCCGCCATTCAGCCAGATGATGTTAGGTTTGTTTTTGTACCTGGCAGCCAGCCATGCGGTATAAATGCGCGCCTGCTCCTGTGTAACAAGACCAGCCTTCACGTTCGAGCCCCATACCGGTACCAGGGCCATATACAGGCCTTTCTCTGCTGCTTTATCGATGATGTAATCCACGTGATCCCAGTAATCGTATTGCAGGGTATCGTTAAAGGTATTACCGGGTGTGGTGCGTGGGCGGGCTACGTTCTTATTCTCTAATGCGGCATCACCGTAAGCGTTCACCTGGCCGGCGCTGTGTACCACCATTACCTGTATAACGTTAAAGCCTTTGCTGCGACGGTCTTCCAGGTATTTCTCCGCTTCTTCGCGGGTAAGCTTATTGAAGAGCAGCCAGCCCGTATCGCCCAGCCAGAAGAAGGGCGCGCCAGAGGAGCTAACGAAGTAGCGGCCATTGGCAGATATTTTGAGGGGTTGAAGACGAGTAGATTGGGCAAAAGCAGAAACTATTGCTGAGAGGAAAGTCAATAAAAATATCGTGATTCTAGTCATACTTCGGTTTTCAGTTAGTTAGTTTTTCAGCCGTCATTGCGAGGCCTTGCACCCCCGGGTCTTCATCCCCGTCATTGCGAGGAGCAGTAGAGAAATGTGCGCGGGGCGACGAAGCAATCTCCTAAGACAATCTTCGCGAAGCTTATGTTAGAGATTGTGTTAGGAGATTGCTTCGGCCCGGCTCTCCTCAGAGCCCTGCGGGCCTCGCAATGACGGGATGAAGACCCATTTATGCCTCCAGCTCCTCACAATGACGCGACTTAAGAATCTTTCTTAATCCATATCACTACCGGGTTTGTGCCCGGGTTATCCAGGGTGACACGGCTTCCGCCTGTCACTGTTTCTTTTTTCAGTATCCGGCCATCCTTCGGGTTAATCCACTGTACCGTACAGGAGCCTTTGATATCAGTAAGATCTGCCGTTGCGGTGGCAGTACTATAAATAATATATTCCTTACCGTTATTCGTCAATAAATATTCTCCGGAGGGAGCATCGGCAGGATGCATAGCAGCTGCAGCCTGCAGGAATGCGGCATCTGCCACAGCCGGTATGCCTGCCAGGGAGCCACCGGCCATAAATACTGCCCAGGCCTGCTCATCGTACGCACTGGCAGTGTAGGAAACCGCCTTGCCGGGATGGCGCTCGCGGTACTCACGAACTGCCCGGTATACCTGTGCAAAGGTGCTGCGTTTGGGTTTAAGCAAACGGGCATGCTGACGAGGGGCCAGGTTCTGGCTGCCCTGCGGCGCATAGACACTGCTATCCGGCTGGTAATGCCACTGACGGATATCTATCACTGATATTGCACGGGAACGTACCGGATCAGCGAGGATCGCATCCTGCACATCTTTAGTAACACTAAGTCCTACTGTTACGGGTTTACCGGTTTCCTTTTCCCATTCAAGGATAGTATCGATCCAGAACTGTACAAAAGACAAAGGCCCGGTGAACTCCTGGCCAATCAGCTGGATAACGCCATTGTTGCCGCTGAAGTTCTCCAGGCACTGGCGGATGTAAGCCCGGTGCAATTTGCGCCGCAGCGGATTGTTTACATCATAGAACTGAGCCGCCATAAAAATGCGCTTATCTCCCGCGTAGGGAGGCGGTTCGGGGAAACCGGTATTATTGATATTATTGGCAGGACGCCAGGGACAATCTGCCCAGTGGGCGCCTGCTTCTATGATGTTATGCTGAAAATAGTGCTGATGTACCAGTACCAATCCCAGCTGATCTGCCAGATCAGCAAACTGTTTCAGGCGCAGCCAGTACCAGTGATTGTATTTAGTCAAATCATAACGGCTGAGGCCATCCCAGGCAGCATCTTGTCCGCTGCGGGCAAAAGGCTGCTCATAAAAAGGCGGCCATACTTCGCCATCCATCCGGCGCACACGTTCATGATCATCACGGCGACGCTCGTACCAGAGGCCGTAGTTATGTTCTAATGCTACAATATGATGTTCTTTCATCCAATTACCTACCTCCTGCAGATCGTCTGTAAGACCTGTACCTCTACGGCCCGGAACAAATCGGGTAATATCTGGCACGGCCTCCTTTATACCATCGGGATGTACGTTGCCGCGCCACCAGGGTACTTCATGACGGCTGCCAGTAAGCACAGCGTTACCACGCATCAGCCAGCCGTGAGATAAGTGCATGGGCAAGGAGCCGTTTGAGGTTTGAGGTTTGAAGTTTGAGGTTGAAGTAGCAGTCGTCGTTCTGATCCCCGCCGCACTTACAGGAATGGGATTGCGCTGAGCAGCTTGTGAAATCCAGTCTTTCAGCTGTACCAGCGGGTTAACAGCAGCCGCGGTAAGCGCTGCAGCTACCAGTACCGAAGGACTGCTGGAAGCTTCTGATGCTATGGGCAGCAATTGTGCACGCTTCATTACATCCTCCCCCAGCCTTTCAGCCAATTGTGCATAGTATAAGCTGCGGGGCCGCACATGCTCATTAGATTCTCCCCAATACCCATCTCCCTGGAACTGTGCCCAGGCGCCAAAGCACCAGTTATTAGCGCCGGGAGGGCGGTAACAATCTATACGGGAGGCGCTGCATTGCCACAGCACACTATTGGCGGCGCTCCATCCGGCACCCTGGCCATCTTGTCCGCGATTGCCAAAGCGCAGGGCTTGTCCGTCAATATTTACGATGTCGAATAATACGCCGGAGGCCCAGCTGTCAATAGTGCCACTGAAGTTAAATGGCAAGTGTGCTTCGCATTGTACAAAGGCGTTAGGCCCGGGTGCACAGAAACCTACTGCAAAATCATGATAGCCATGCTCTGCATACAGGCGCTGAAAAAGCGTTTGCTGGCCGGTAGTAAAGAAAGTATAACGGCGCTGACCACCTATCTCAGATACAGGAGCAAGCGATATACAATCCTCTACCGTTATCCGTTTGGCGGTTTCCAGTACGGCTACTGCCGAACCGGCGAAATGCTCAAACGTGATCTGGCGTACCCATGCATCGGATATATTTTCCAGTGTGATGGCCATCCAGCGATGGTCTTCGTCTTTAGCGTTATTCTTATCGTAAGCAGAACGGCAACGCAGATTCTCTACACCGCTGTGGAAAATACGGCCGGGCCATTGATAGGTTGCTATTGTTGCGCCGCCATAGGCGGTATCCAAAGCAGTGGTCAGCGGTGCATCCAGGGTAATGGTATTACCATCTACTGCAGTGATAGTACGGTCCCAGTCAATATCACGTTCACCAGGCTTCCATCCCAGCGCGGTGATGCCGCCGCCAAAATGGTCCATGCCCAGGAGCTTGATCCACGCGATAGTAGAAGGGCGGTGCACTATCACCTTGTCGCCGGCTTTGAACTGTTGAGCATTATCTATGTTCAAAGTACGTGTGTTCACTGGTACATAAGCATTAGTGATCCTTGCAGACGCTGAGAGGGAACGGTTGTTAATACCCGTGATCCGTATCAGCGTTTGCCTGTCGAACCCTGTACCCTTAAGAATGGTGCCTGTTTCGCCCATACCGCTGCCGCGCAGTATTACACCGGAAGCGCGGATGTGAAGGCTGCCTGCAATTTCATATTGCCCTTTCTGCAGCAGTACTGCTCCGCGAAAGCCTTGTTTATCAACCGGCAAGGCCGATACCTGGTCAAGGGCTGCCTGTATAGTTGCAGTAGCATCCCCTTTTATCAGCGGCACTACAATGCGTACGGAAACATCTGGAATAGATTGTTCACCGGCCATATAACCACAATAAGAGAAATCGGGGATACGGTTGCCCTGTGCGTCGGGCGTATAAACCAGCGTGCCGCCGGTATTTAAAGCTACCGGCGGCAGTGGTTTTGGCTGTTTAGGCGACTGCGCGTACGCGTTGGCAGCCAGTAGAACAGTAAATAAGATACTTGTTAATTTCATTTCGCTCCTGCTTCCCGCCTTTTCTTCCAATCCTGCTCCGCCTGTTTCATGTTAATGCCAGCGGCAGCCAAATAATTGTTGATCCGGCCTTTATATTTTCCAAACCATTGATGTTTCTTTTCCGAGGAACCTGCGTCCATTGCATGTTCCCTTGCCTCTACCAACCAGGCCATGATCTGCGCCCGCTGCTGCTCTGTCAGATCGGGCAGCATGTCTGTATATACCCGGTAAGTAAGCGGCAGCACACCATAGGTCATGCCATCCTTTACCTGGTTCACCTGCTGTTCATTCAGCCTGGCGGAAAGTTTGGCGAGATAATCATTGTGCAGCTTTTCCAGCCGCTGCGCCTTTCCGGTGGTGTCTGCAGCAGCATCCATCTCATTAAGTTTAAGATACTGCCCTGCGATAATATCCCGTACCTGTGTAGCCTTCTTGGCATCTGTCAAACCGAGACTGGCTACGATCTTCTCTGCACGTTGAGTAACTACCCGGATGTAAGCAGTATCCTGGCTCTTTGTTGCCTGCGCCATGGCAGGGGCCGCTGCAAAGAGGCATCCTGCTAAAAATAAATATAGTATCCTTTGCATACCAGCAGATTGTTATCAGCGGCCAAACTGGCCACTTGTTTTACCCGAAAGGGTGTTAAAATTGTTCTTCGGATCTTTCCAGTTCACCTTCTTTTCCGGGTTGATCCCGTTGATGAACTTCTCGATATTCGTGTACCCATCGCCGTTCATATCTTTCACCGCATCAGCCGCATCTTTTGGATTCAGGCCATGTTTGCTTTCCCACTCATCGGGCATACCATCACCGTCGGAATCCTTGTAAGGCGTACCCTTGTATGCAGGATAGCTGCCTACCTGGCTGATGTCTGAAATGATACCTTGCTTATAAGAGTCCCCGGGCATACGGCGGTGTATAAACTCGCTGCCGATGTTGTTCTCCGTACCTTCTTTATACTGGATCTTATTGGTGCGCACCTGCTCTATCACCCGGGTATCTACAGGATCGCGTTTAGGTAAGGTAGCACCTGCGTTATTCAGCACATATTCGTATGCTTCTTTGGCAGTCATCATTGTGATGGCCGGCATGGGGAAAGGCTTTTCCACACGCATATCATCGCGGTTAGGACCCGCATCCTCCAGGTTTTCTACCTGTACGCCGCCGTCCCAGTTGTCTTTTGTCACCTTATCATATCCTTCCATGATATTGCCGTTCACAAAGGCCCTTCCATACACTTTATAAGGATATTTGCTGCGGCCCGATTCCGGCTTTACGATACGGTGACCTACTGCTTCATTTTTCGGTGTAACAGGTCCTGGTTTATAGTAGTTGTTGATCACATTAAACATGGCGCGGTAATCGCCCCCATCCATCGAGCGGTGATGCCAGTTGAACACGATGTTATTCACAAAATTGAAGCAGCCGTACCAGCCAACGGATGGGTTACGGCCGGCATTACTGGCCCAGAGGTTACGCATGAAGGTGCAGTTCTCTCCACCCAGGGTGCTGCCAAAAGCATGGTTATAAGTATCCAGTGCTTCTGAAGAGATACAGTTCTGGATAGTGACATTGACTGTGGGCAGCTTCTCTTCTTTGGAACCATCCCCCGGATCGTACATGTGACGATAGATAGAGATGTTCTCATCCAGGCCCCAGCTGGTGGAGCAATGATCGATGATGATGTTGCCTATCGGGTTGCCGCCCAGTGCATCGTCTCTGCGGGCTACAAATGTTTCGCCGCGGCGGAAGCGCATGTAACGCAGGATCACGTCGTGGGTGTTGATCCATACGGATTCACCAGCTATACATACGCCATCGCCGGGCGCTGTCTGGCCTGCAATGGTGATGTAAGGCGCACGGATGATCAATGGGCTTTTCAAACGGATAATACCAGCTACGTTGAAGACAATAATACGTGCGCCGCCTTGTTCACAGGCATCACGGAGTGTACCGGGACCGCGATCTTCAAGACTCGTCACCACGTATACTTTACCACCACGGCCACCTGCTGTGAAAGCGCCACCGCCTTCAGCACCGGGAAAGGCCGGGATGTCTGCCTGCGGCAGGTCTATCGGCCGCGATGCCCAAGGCACGTAGGGCTTACCGTGTTTGGCGTCTTCATTGATGATGGGCAATGCCCTTTTCCAGGCTTCGTCAGACAGGCGCTGCGCTTCTTTCAGCGCAGCATCACTGGAATCCTGTACCCGCTGTGGTATGGTGGGATACTGCGCCATTACTGGCTGTATCAGTCCCATTGTGATCGTGCAGGCTACTGCCACTGCAAAAAACTTCCTCATTTTGTTGTCTTTTTTAAGCATGGGTTCCTTTTCCTTATAATTATTGCGCCGGCTCGAAATTACCGCCCCATCCTATGTTCTGGATCAGCAATGGATTGTTGTCCAGCGCTGATTTCGGTATCGGGAAGTAATAGTATTCAGGTTTCCAGCCGATAGCGTATTTAGTGTCCATTACTTTGGGTTTGAGCTCAAAGTATTCCCTGTAAGCTCTGTCCAGTGTAACCGTATCGCGCTGTGCTTCAAAAGCGGAAGCGGAGATCACACTTGTTTTCAGGTTAATGGTAAGGCCTGTTCTCTTTTTACCGTTCAGTTTAGTTTCGAACAGTTTCCAGCGGCGAAGATCCCAGAAGCGTTTGCCTTCGAAAGCAAATTCATACAGTCTTTCATCGAGGATAGCATCGAACAGTTCGGCGCGGGACATGGCGGCTTTCAGACCATACAGTCCGTCATCTCCTGCTATGATACCGGCGCGCTGCCGGATGGCTTTCAGCTCGTCATATGCTTCTGAGGGTTTATTTACACCGTTGGCGGCTTCCGCCAGGTTTAGCAACACTTCTGCATAACGGATCTCCATCCAGTCTGTACCGGAGTATTGCACTTCGCCGGTAGCCGGTTTTGGATCGATGGCCTTGCGGCAATAGAAGGCCGTGTTGGAAGCCTTTCCTCTTTCGGCAGTTTTTCCATCTGCTGTATAGGTCCAGATCTTATAGTTTGATACGCCATTGAGCGGCCAGGTAACGCCGTTAAATGCAATAGTAGCGTCAAAGCGGGGATCGCGGTTCTTGTAGAACAGCACCGGATCATAAGGATAAGCTGCAGAGGCCTCGCTGATCTTCTTTCCGTCTTTCATCGGGAAAGCGTCTACCAGCTCTTTTGAAGGCTGGTTAGATCCGCCGCCGGTGCCATTGATAGAAGGGCGTGTGCTGTTGTCGTACCCATTGTTCTTTCTGGCCTGATCTCCGGTGGCATTGTTGAAGCAGGTTACGAATACCGCTTCAGGATTATTCACTTCCGTGAACCACATCTGGCTGAAAGAGCTATTCAGTCCATAACCATTGGAAGACAGCAATGTTTTGGCGGCCTTACATGCATCATAGGCAGCCTGCCATCTGTCTGCCAGACCTGTCGGGTTAAACTCCGGACTGGCCCAGTATAAAAGCACCCTGCCTTTAAGAGCAGCAGCTGCTGCGCTGGTGATGCGGCCCCAATCGGCAGCGCCGTTGGGCCACCTGGCCGGCAGTACCGCAATCGCAGCATCCAGGTCTTTCAGGATCTGCGTGATACATTCGGATGTTTTATTACGCGGTACATAGGCGTCATCTTTTGCTTCCTGCCCTACAGCTTCCTGCTGTTTGAGGATCAGGGGCACACCACCATACAATTTCACCAGTTCAAAATAACGCCATGCACGGAGGAAATAAGCCTGTCCTTTCAGTGTAGCCTTCCAGGTAGGCGTAATTGTGCCCTTCTCTATTTCCTGCAGGAAGAGATTCAGGGCCCTTATTTTGCCATAGTTATTATTAGCGTCCAGCTTAGTACCGAAGTCACCCACATCGTTCGACAGCAAAGTACCTTCAAAATACTTGCTTTCACCATAAGACTCGTCGGAGAGGTTACTGCTGGAGCCCCAGGTACCACCCCATGAGGGAATATTCTGATCGTAGAGATAATCAAGATAGGTACGCGCAAGCAAGGAGTCGTTAAACACCAGGTTGGCCTGTAAGGAACCCAGATCCCTTTTATCGAGCACTTTACTGCAGGATGCTGTTAACAAGAGCAGCCCTGCGAATATGGATATATGAATACGTTTGTACATCATTATTAATTTTGGCGGATTATAAACTAACGTTCAAACCGAATGCGATGGTTCTCATCAGCGGGTATACAGCATAAGAACCCAGCGCATTATCCTTATAATCGTAGGGATTATAGAAGTTAAACGGATTCGTGGCGGCCATATACACTTTAAACGACTGGAAGCCCATGCTCTTTGCAAGTGACGATGAGAATGTGTAGGACAGGTTAATCGTTCTCATTCTGAAAGAGAAGGAATTCCTGAACCAGAAAGAGGAGGTTACATTATACTGATCGTCGTAGTAAGGAGACGGATACTTTGCGTTCGGGTTTTCCGGCGTCCAGTGATCGCTCCAGAATGCAGGACGGTTAGAAGTTACAGTAGCCTGTTTGCGTGCATCACCTTCAACAACATTCTGTCCCCCGAAAGAGCCAGACATTACCATATCAATACGGAAGCCCTTGTAACCGCCGCCTACTGAAAGGCCGAAGCCATAATGGTTGCTGGCTTTGTTAGTAAGCCAGTCTTCGTCGTTCTCATCCACTACGCCATCGGGACCAGCGTATTGGTTGGTGAGCGGATCTTTAGCTCCGCGAATATCTTTATAGTAGAGCATTCCGGGCTCGGGCTTTTTCCCGAATACCTTGTAGTCAGGATTCTTAGACAAAAAGGCATCTACTTCTGCCTGTGTACGGAACATGCCGAGGTAATGATATCCTCTTACCCCCCTATCCATTGAATAGCCGTTGGGATCTTCCCATGTACCACGGATACCTTTGTCTACGTCTACCTGTACAGCTTTTGCATCGCTCCAGCTAAGGAAACCATTTACATAATAATTGATGTCCCGGCCGATACGATCATTCCATCCCAGCGATATTTCATAACCGTAAGCATTCACGGTGTTGTAATTCTCTGCAGAAATGCTGGAGCCTACTGTCAGCGGCACACTGGCAGTAAGACTGGTGAGCATGTTATAGCGATGATCATAGAACGCATCCACTGTAGCAGACAGGCGGCTGTTCAAAGCCTTCGCGTCGACCCCGAAGTTGAACTTCAGGTCGTCATCCCAGCGTGCAGCCGGGTTGGGCAAAGGCTCCGGTTTAGTGCCCACAGTCTTGTTGCTGTTCCCACCAAATACAGCGCCGGAGGTCTGGCTCGGGGTATAACGCTGCACATATCCCCAGGGTTTGGTAGCATCACCGCCCAGGTGGCCTGCAGAAGCCCTCAGCTTAAGATAATCAATAGCGCGAACGTTGCGCTGGAAGAAATCTTCCTGTGAAACCACCCAGCCTAGTGACAGGGAGGGGAAGAAGCCCCAGCGGTATTGCGGTGCAAAGTTGGTGGATGCATCATAGCGGAAAGCAAACTCCATCAGGTATTTATTATCGTATGCATAGTTCGCACGGCCGATGTAAGAAAGGTTACCTGTTTCGTTGGCAGTTTCCCACACGTTCATATTACCGAAAGCAAACCTGGAGATATCAGGAGCGCCGTCGGTAGGATCTTCGGTATAAGCCTGCACATCATCATATGAATATTCACGCTGTTCTGCTACGGCGAGCAGGGAGATATCATGTTTGCCGAATTTGCGGGCATAGTTAAGATAAGCGTTCAGCTGATAGCGGTCAGCATAGGAAGGTTTAAAGTATACGCGCGCACCGTTCTTTACGCGGACAGTTTTAATAGGATCGCCCGCATAAATATGATTGTGGCCACCCTCCATGTTGAATGCATATACATAATAGTAGGTACCGAATTGCTTGGGAAAACTATTATCCAGCAATTTGGCATATTGTACTTTTGCGGTCAATCCCTTGATAAATGAAGGCTGATACTCCAGGTTAGCTACCACGTTCAGGCCGTTACCACGGGTTTGAGAATAGTTGTTCAGGTTCTGCACTTCAAAAAAGTGGAAGGCATCGATCGTATTACTGCTGCTGCTCAGCTGAGTGGGATAACCGTTCACGTATGGCGGTGTAAATTGGGGTGTGAACAGTAATGCTCTCATATCATTTTCCACATTCTCAGAGCCTACCTTCATGAGATATAATTTAGTATTGGAAAGGTCGCCACTTACAGAAAGGCCCATCTTCAATCCGGTGGCCAGCTTTACATCGCCACTGGCCCTGAAGGTCCATTTATCATTCTTAATATTATCGAAGTTACCGTTCTGGTAGAAGTAGGATGCACCTGCAAAAAAGGTAGCCTTTTCTGTACCACCGCTTACGTTGAACGCGTGACGGGTTACAAGAGATGATTTCCATGCCTGGCGGAGCCAATCGTAATTATTATTTCTGTAGTGTTCCAGTTCATCCGGTGTATATACCGAATTATCGTCTGCGGTTTTGCCGTCGGCGAAATAGATATCATTCATGTACCTGGCCTGTTCGTATCCGCTCATCATCGTTGGCAATGATGTAGCCTGGTTGAGGGCAACAGAGGAGTTATAGTTTATCACCAGCTTTCCGGCTTTCCCCCTTTTGGTCCTTACCACGATAGCACCCTGTGATGAGTTGATCCCATATACTGCAGCTGCGGCATCTTTCAATACGGAAATGCTTTCCACTTCGGTAGCATCCAGCAGGTTGAAATCTTCCTGTGTTCTGATCACATCATCGATCACGAAGATCGGACTGGTGGTGCCGCCGTCTTTTGAGAATACCACCGGGTTACGGATGGTGATCGTACCAGCCTCGCCCGGGCGGCTGTTACCACCGCTTACGCCCACACCGGGCAGTTTGCCCTGGAGCGTAGCGCCCAGGTTACCCAGCGGGAGGTCTTCAATTTCTTTTACGTTCACTGTGGCTACTGCGCCTGTTAAATGTGTTTTCTGCTGGGTGCCATAACCTACTACAACGGTCTCGTTCAGGGATGTTACACTGTTCTTCAGGGTAACATTCACTGCGGAACGGTCATTCACCGGTACTTCGATCGGTGTATGGCTGATAAAGGAGAACACCAGCGTTGCTTTTCCGTCGGGCACCTGTATAGTATAGTTACCATCTGCGTCGGTAACGGTACCTTTAGCAATACCTTTTACGCGGACTGTTACACCTGGCACTTCTTCTCCGTCTTCTGACAATACTTTTCCTTTTACGGTGACAGGCATAGGCTTTCCCTGTACAGTAGCAGGGTCATTGGTTTGGGCAAGCGCCAAACGTGGACAGGCGCTTGTGATGATAAGCATCATCCACAGCATAATCCCCCCTGTGGTAATGCGCTTACCTGAAAGTAATTTTGTAATCATTTTTCTAATGATTTAGTGGAACTTGGAATAATAGAATAGGTTGATACTAGTTGTGTCTTTCAGACAATTAAAGAAAAGCTGACACTATTTGGCGATATCTCTTCATAACTCACGGAATTTTTTGATGACCTTCCCCTTACAACCGGAAATGCTGTCTTTCCTCCGGTTTACTCCTGGAACACAGAAGTATTAATCCCGGGATCAAGCTACAGCAATTTTTATTTACATCCGGCACGTAGCTGTTGATTTTTTTACGCAATCGTTGCCGGTAACGATGGCATTGATAATTTACCCGGAAATTATGTATCATAGTATAGTATAGTTGGAAAATATACCGTACCTTTCGAACATTGATCACCTGGTCTTCTCATTACAATCCTAAGCTGTTCCACTACCATTCCAAGATGGTATTTTAAAACCAGGTTATGATGAATGCTTTGCTGTATACCTGCCGGCATATTTTATTATGTCTGCTGCTGGTGGGTACATACTACCAGGATCTATCCGCACAAAAAAAGATTGTCTACCAACCCGACTGGACCTCGTTGCAACAGCATACCGAAGTACCGGAATGGATACGCGATGCCAAATTCGGGATCTACTGCCACTGGGGCGTGTACACCGTGCCTGCCTATAATAATGAACATTATTATTCGCACATGCATGCAGATTCGGGCTATTCAAAACTGGGCACCTACCAGCGACACCAGGCCTTATATGGTCCGCTCAGCAAGTTCGGCTACCACGACTTTATCCCGATGTTCAAAGGGGAACATTTTAATGCTGATGAGTGGGCAGATCTTTTTGTAAAAAGCGGGGCACGTTTTGCAGGACCGGTAGGCGAACATCATGACGGGTTTTCGATGTGGGACAGCAAGCTCACTCCTTTCAACGCCAAACAGATGGGACCTCACCGCGATGTGGTAGGTGAGCTGGAAAAGGCCATTCGCAAAAGGGGCATGAAATTCTTTGTATCCCTGCACCATGAACTGAATTACGGTTATGTAAAACCTAAGCCCGGATGGGCTGCCGCGGATCCCAGATACGCCAAACTATACGGCACTCCCATGCCGCATGAGCAATGGCTGAACATGTGGATGGGCAAGTGTAATGAAGTGGCAGACAAATACCATCCCGACATCATGTATTTTGATTCCTGGCTGGAACAGATACCGGAACAATATATCAAACAATACCTCGCACATTACTTCAATGGCGCTGAACAACGCGGCCAGGAAGTGATCATGACCTACAAAGGCAATGATATCCCTGATGGCATCGGCATGCTGGACCATGAGAACACCAATCCCGATCGTATTATAGAGAAGCCCTGGCTCTGCGATTATTCCATCGGCGGCGGTAAAGCGCTTTCCTGGGGCTATACAGAAGGCATGGATATCCGCACGCCGCGGGAGATCATCCACAAGATCATTGAAGTAGTAAGCAAGAACGGACAGCTATTGCTGAACCTTTCACCTAAATCAGATGGCAGCATTCCGCAAGACCAGCAGGAAGTGATGTTCAGGGTAGGCAAGTGGATGTGGGCCTTCGGAGAAGGCATTTACGGTACACGGCCCTTCAGCGTATATGGTGAAACCACTGCAGCAGGACAAAAAGTACACTATACCCGCAAGGGAGACACACTCTATGCCATCTTCCTGGATTGGCCGGGAGATGGAAAGACCATACAATTAACATCACTTAACAGCAACACGATAGGAAAGGTGCAATCCCTGCAGCTGCTCGGACTGAAGGCACTGGAGCCTTGTCCGTACCAGCTGAATGAACAGGGCCTTTCTATCACCATACCCGCGAAGACACGGATACCTTCCGACTTTGCCTATGTTTTCAGGATCATAACGCAGCATTCCATTCATAACGTGAACGGCATTGGGCAGCAGACGCCTACGCCGCAGGGGAACCATGCACAGGCAGGTTCCCCTTTACCTATTGTCAATACACCGCTGTTTGAGATCATAGGCGGCCCCGAAGCTCCCGTAATACAGGAAGGTATGCCAGGCACTGAAGGCATACAGGGAGGATTTGAAGGGGGCGCCTGCGTAAAGATCAATGGCGTATATCATATGTTCCCGACGGAAAGGGCCGGAGAGGCAGGCATCCCTGCTTATTACGACCGTGTGAAAACGCGCATAGGACACTGGAGCAGTAAAGATGCCATCCACTGGAAACGGGAATCCACCATCTACCAGGCCAGCGGCCAGTATGCCGTGACAGAAGACGACAATCCGCTGAACGACCGGCGCGCAGCTATCTGGTCTTTCATGCCTGTTTATGATACCGTACACCAGCGCTGGTATGGCTATTATCTGGCTTACACTGTACACAAAAGCATCGAGCCCAATCATTGCTTTGGCAGGATATGGCGAAGTGAATCTGCAAAGGCAGGTATCAATGGCATCGGCGGACCTTATACCGATAAAGGCATTATCCTGGAACCGGGTATGGACAGCCAGCTGTGGGAAGGACGGCAGGGCGTTGCTTCCTTCTTCCCCTACCCTGTTGGTAATGAGTGGCTGGGTTTCTATGCAGGTGCTTATCCTTTTGCCAAGGCAGCGGATTATCCCAGGAAAACAGGGAAAGGCTGGTTCATCGGCCTGGCCCGTGCAGCCTCGCTGGAAGGGCCCTGGACACGCCTGGACACTACTGTGAACCCGGTGACCTCCATCCATCCTTATTTTGTGGAGAACCCCATCGTCAGCAAATTACCTAACGGGATCTATATCGCAGTATTTGACGGAGGGCCCGAAGGATTCGGTTTGCACCTACCTAACATGATGGCCTATACGCTTTCAAAGGACGGCTTGCACTGGAGCCCTGCGCGTTATCTGCCCATTCAGACCAAAGTGAAAAAGTGGTGGGACATTATGCGTACGCCGCTTTGCCTCATACCTGAAGGCAATGACCGGTATACTATTCTTTATGCAGCTATTAATCACCAGCAGCGCTTTCATCCAATAGGTATGGTACAGGTAAAACTGAACCAGGAAGCATTGGCAGAGATCACCAGCAAGTTATAAGATATGAAAGGTTTCATTCTCTATATTACATTCACAGGTAGTTTACTATTCAGCAGCTTTTCCGTAAAAGCGGCAGACAGCACCGTGGTATTGCTGACCGCCGAAAAGGCCCATGCACGTATACAGTACGGCGCCGCGCAATTAAGCAAAGCACTTGCTAATGCAGGTTATAAAGTGCTGCACAGCAGCAAAGCAGCGCCTGAAAATGCTGCGGTGATCGTTATTGGATTACTGGAAGAGGCAAGGATACAAACCGCTATCCGGCAATACCAGTTGCCGGTACAAAGCAAGCCGGGAAAAGAAGGCTTTAGCATCAGCACTGCCCATCATCGTACGCTTATTGGCGGAGCAGATGCCAGCGGCGCACTCTATGGCTGTCTTGAAATGGCGGAACAGGTGCGCAAAACCGGTGCACTGCCAGGCAGGCTTCAGCTCAGCGATCAGCCGGAAATGGTACTGCGCGGCGCCTGTGTAGGCATTCAAAAGACCACTTACCTGCCCGGCAGAACAGTATATGAATATCCTTATACACCAGAAGAATTTCCCTGGTTCTATGATAAGGCTCTGTGGATACAGTACCTGGACATGCTGGTAGCGAACCGTATGAACTCATTGTACCTGTGGAACGGCCATCCCTTTGCATCGCTGGTAAAACTGAAGGAGTATCCTTATGCAGTAGAAGTGGACAGCGCCACCTTTCTCCGTAACGAGGAGATGTACCGTTTCCTCACCAGAGAGGCAGACCGCCGCGGTATCTGGGTGATACAGATGTTCTACAATATCATCCTCTCCAAACCTTTTGCAGAAAAACACGGGCTTGTTACGCAGGACCGGAAGCGGCCCATTACCCCGCTGATAGCAGACTATACCCGCAAATCTATCGCAGCTTTCGTAGCTAAATATCCTAACGTAGGTTTGCTGGTAACACTGGGCGAAGCAATGGAAGGTGATGAGACGGATGTGGAATGGTTTACGAAAACGATCATCCCCGGTGTAAAAGATGGGCTGCAACAACTGGGACAAACCAGGCTACCGCCCATCGTGCTGCGCGGCCATGATACCAATCCGCAGCTGGTGATGCAGGCCGCCCGCCCGCTCTACCCCAACCTGTATACCATGAATAAATACAACGGGGAAGCACTGACCACCTATACACCAAGAGGTCCCTGGGCCGCCATGCACCGGGATATGAGCCGGCTGGCCGCCGCCCATATTGACAATGTACATATACTGGCCAACCTGGAACCTTTCCGGTATGGCGCTACCAGCTTTATACAAAAGAGCGTACAGGCTATGCATAATGTGCATGGCGCCAATGGCCTTCACCTGTATCCTGAATCATCTTACTGGGATTGGCCCTATACCGCAGACAAAGCAACGCCACGCTTACTGCAGACAGCGCGTGACTGGCTCTGGTACGAAGCCTGGGCACGCTACGCCTGGAACTGTCACCGTGACCGCAGCGATGAGGACCAATATTGGAGCACAAAACTGGATAGCATCTTCGGCACCGCTGGTAAGGGCAAATATATACTGGAAGCGTATGAGCAATCAGGCGAGATAGCTCCCAAGCTGCTGCGTCGTTTCGGCATCACTAATGGTAACAGGCAAACGCTTACCCTGGGCATGCTCATGAGTCAGCTCATTAATCCTTCCAAATGGCGGGTATGGCCGGAGCTCTACAGTTCTGACGGGCCTGAAGGAGAAACACTGACCGAATATGCCGCTAAGGAATGGAACAAGGAAGCTCATAAAGGAGAAACCCCCGTACAGATCATACAGGAAGTAACGCAACACGGCGACCTGGCCGTAGCCGCTATAGAACGGGCTGCCAGCAAGGTACAGCAAGCCAGCGATGAATTTGCGCGCACCAGGAATGATATGTACTGTTACCAGGCCCTTGCTCATTACTTTGCTGCCAAAGTGCAGGCGGCCCTGCTGGTATTGCGGTACCAGTACTCGCATGACATCCGCGACCTGGAAAAGGCTTTGCCCTGGCTGGAACAAAGTGTTACACATTACAGGGAACTGGCCCGGCTTACCAGGGATACTTACCTCTATGCCAACAGCATGCAAACCCAGCAAAGAAAGGTACCTGTAAGCGGCAATGACGGAAAGAATAAAACCTGGACAGAGCTGCTTCCATTCTATGAGGCAGAGCTGCGCCATTTTAAAGGCCACCTGGATTCACTGCAGCATGGCAATGATAAAAGTAATGGAAGTGGCCAAACACTGCGTCCTGCAGCTGTTACCATGCTAAACTCCGTACCGGGTTATTATGAGCCGCTTGTGGGATCCGGTGTATATTCGGACGAGGTACTGCATATTACGTCGGTGGATCCGGCATTGAAAGGATTAACAGGGATCCGGTTCTCCCGGCAACAACAACAGGAAAAAGGCACTATCCTGCAATTCCGTAACCAGGAGCCGGTGAAGGTGGTAGTAGGGTTCTTTTCATCTAAAGAAACAGGCTACTTAAAAGAGCCGGATCTTGAAACAGACGCCAGCGCTGATGATTATGGACAGGCTACTGTGCGGATCGCCCGTGCGGTACAGTTACAAGGCCAGCCGCCGGTGAACATACATACCTATTACTTCCCGGCAGGCAGTCATACACTGGTATTGGGTAAAGGAGCCTGTCTCGTATTGGGTTTTATGGATGGCCGGCAGGAGATCAACGCTTACGACGCAACACAACAAACCGCCGAATGGCTGTTTGAATAATAGTTAATAATTCTTATTAGTTTTACTTGTAGTATAGCACAGTACGATGGAATCAATCATTTCACTTGACCACGCTTCTGGTTCGCCGAAATACCAGCAGGTCATACAGTCCATTATCAGCGCCATAGATACCAAACGGCTAAGGATCGGCGACAAGCTTCCTTCTGTAAACGAGGTAAGCGACAGCACCGGCATTGCCAAGAAAACAGTGGTGCAGGCCTTTGAACACCTGAAACAGACAGGTGTTATTACGGCAGTTAAATACAAAGGCTATTTTGTAGCGAGCGCTAACACGCAGTCCAAACACAACATCTTTCTGCTGTTCAACAACCTGAATGCCTATAAGGAGGACATCTACGAAGGCATTAAGGAAACGATTGACGGCAAAGGCGTGGTGGACATCTTCTTCCACCACAACAACGTGGAAGTATTCAATACGCTGATAGCGCAAAGCGCCGGCAAGTATACCGCGTATGTGATCATGCCCATCCAGCACAAAGGGATCGAACCTGCCTTAAGAAAGCTGCCACAGGAAAAGATCTATATGCTTGACCTGGGCTATACCGACTGGGGCGCCCGTTACCCTTCTGTTTGCCAGTACTTTGAAGAGGATATCTACAAAATGCTGCAACAGGGCCTGAAAAAGATACGACGCAAGTATCAGAAGCTGGTACTGGTGCAGGGACCAGATTTCTATAACCTGAAGCAGATCGAAAAAGGTTTCCGGCAGTTCTGCAAAGACTTCGAACTGGACTTCTCCATTATTGCCCATACCAGGAACAGGAAGCCGGAACGTGGTGAACTGTATGTGCTGGTACATGACCATGACCTGGTATCGCTGGTGAAGAAGATCGCGCAATCATCGCTGAAACTAGGCAGGGACATCGGTATCATCTCTTATAACGAAACGCCCATCAAGGAGATAGCCGCCAATGGCATTGCCACCATCTCTACTGATTTTGCCAAGATGGGAACAGATGTGATCCATATGATCGTGAAAAGGAAAAAAGCACATCTGAAAAACCCCTGCAAGCTGGTAGAAAGAGCATCGTTTTAGCATGGATACAGCAGGATGTTCTGTAGATGTTCTGTACATGTTCTGTACATGTTATGTCTCTTTAGAGATACATAACATCTATATAAAACTGACCAAAATACTACAGCAATGCCTCCTGAACTAACCGGATCTTTACCAGCTTGCAATTGGAAAGCTACTACATTCTTATATAACCGCCATAAATCAAGAGAGGGTGTCTGAAAAAACACCCTCTTTCATTAAACCTTTTCTATTTAAAAAAACCAATTATTGCTCTGCAACTAAAGAGCAACCTCTTTCCTAAGTCCTGTAAAAACCGATATCTAAATTTACCGCCAGGAATGGCTGGTACTTTACAATCTGCAATGTGCCAACAAAAACATCAGTTTATTTTACCATTTAACGTTCAATTCAGAACGCCTGTTCATTTTATATTCTTCTTCTTTACAGGGCACCCCATCCTTACAGCCATTCACCGGGTTCTTCTCTCCTTTATTGCTGTAATAAAGCTGCTGTGGATTGATG
>Ga0065165_1000300_pt1 | contig 83016 bp, 81 predicted proteins | sample AraplaMF_Cvi_mMF_FD_63813 | JGI IMG/M metagenome (GOLD analysis project Ga0065165, IMG submission 63813) | Arabidopsis root microbial communities from the University of North Carolina, USA - plate scrape MF_Cvi_mMF (version 2) (version 3) | ecosystem: Host-associated > Plants > Roots >... | reverse complement strand
CAAAGCCCCATACGGAAAAGCACCTGCCAACATCTTCCACGCCATCCGAAACGAGGAGGTGCATTTGCTGCCACTGCCCGAAGAGCCTCCTGCCCCGGAACACACAACATACGGCACCAGAATACCCGAGTATCTGCCCGACCGTGAGTCAGGATATGCCTCGCCGGCGTGCAGCCTGCACATGATGTACGACCGCGACGACGAGCGGTCGCGCGACTACAATGGCTTTGAAACCGGCCGTGGCATTGATGTAGATAAATTTAAAAAGGAAATTATGAGCCGCTTTTTCCCCAGGCTGGAATACACGCAGGATGGCCGTGGCGGCAGCATTTATTACACCGAGGGTGCGATCAAAATCCAGTTCGGCTGGGAATTCGGCGGAGGCAACGCAGTGGTGATCCTCTTTATTCCTGAAACAAAATACTGGGAAGCGCAGACAGGGACGCCACTTTCCCGCCGTGATGAAATCCTGAAATTCGTTTGCGAACAGGTAATTCGCGACCAGGCGCCCGGCTGCACCTACAAGATCTACGATAATTCGATCAGCATTCTGCGTTAAGCCTATGGAATGGTTATTGATGTAAATGTGCCTTCATCAAACCAATAACCACCATGGCAGAGAACTCAGAAACGATCGAGATCCTCAACGACCTGGTCCTGGTCAACAACGACAGGATCGCCGGGTATGAAAAAGCGGAAGCCGAAGCCGGCGACCTTGAAAACGACCTCAGGGCTATGTTTCATAACCTTGCCGACGAAAGCCGGGCCCATGTACTAGACCTGAAATCCCACGTAACAAGCCTTGGAGGCGAGCCGGCGACAGGGACGATGCTTTCGGGCAAGTTGTATCGCGTGTGGATGGATATCCGGGCCACATTTACCTCCGACAACCGCCGCGCCGTCCTCGAAAACGCCGAAATGGGTGAAGACGCGGCAAAAAAGGCATACGAAGAGGCATTGAAGTCCGACGACCTCCCTGCTGATATCCGCCAGCTGATTCTCAGCCAGTACACCGCCATCCAGGCTGCCCACGACACCGTCAAAACCGAGCGCGACCGCCAGCGCGATGTTTCTAAATATCCACTGACAACCTAACGAGGCCCCGGAAGGGGCCTTTTTATTTCACAGAGAATCAACCACTTAAAAATATTTTCAACTTTTTTTCTAAATTCCTGTAACCTTTCCCATTCCCAGGAGTTACCACATCAAAATCACGAAAACAAAGCGCAGAGCCTTGAATACCCTAACCGACAACTCGCTGATGCTCCGGGTCAAAACCGGAGACCTGGATAAGATGGGCTTGCTCTTCGAACGGTACAACCGGCCGCTTTTCGGATTCTTTTACCACATGACGCACAAGGCCGACCTCAGCGAGGACCTCGTCCAGAATGTGTTTTACCGTATGCTCAAATACCGGCACACGTTTACCGGTGACGGCGAGTTCAGGACGTGGATGTACCACCTGGCCCGGAACGTCCTCAACGATTCGGTGAAGCAAAACAGGTCGTTCAATTTTTACGATGTGAACGAGGTCGCCGACCGGCTCGAAGGCGGAATGCGCGCCGACGAGAACCTGGAAAGGCAGCAGGAAAACGCAGTTCTGCACGAAGCAATGGGCGCATTAAGCCCCGAATACCGCGAGGTACTGATATTGAGCAGGTTCCAGGAAATGAAATACGACGAAATAGCCAAAGTACTGAATATCAACGAAGGGACGGTAAAGGTGCGGGTACACAGGGCATTGGGAGAATTGAAGAAAAGGTTTTTTACAAATGAAAGACGATAAGGAAATGAACTGCGAATATACCAGAGGCAAACTGACCGAATGGCTCAACAACAACCTCGAAAAAAGCGAGCAAATGGAGGTTAACCGCCACCTGGCCGAGTGCGTGAGCTGCCAGGAAGCGTTCGCGGCCGACAAGCAGATCTGGGATAGCATGGCGAAAATCAGGATTCCTGAGCCCAAAGAAGCAATGCGTACCAATTTTTACACCATGCTCGACGAGTTCAAGGAGGCGGAAAAAGCGGCGGCGCGGTTCTCGTTCCAAAGCATGATGGAAAGTATCCGCGAATTTGTATTGCCCCAATGGACGGTGCAAGTCGGATTCAGCCTGCTGCTGGTGGGATTAGGCTGGGTAATCGGCAACCGGACAAGCCACAGTAAGGTCGATGCCGTCGCCTACCAGCAGCGCATCGAGACACTGGCGAGCCAGGTGCAGGACATGAAGAGCACTATGATGCTTTCCCTGCTTGAAAATCCTTCGGCCACTGAGCGGCTCCGGGCGGTGGGATACACAAGTGAGATCGCGCAGGCCGACGATCGCATCTTAGAAGCGCTGTTTACCACCTTAAACAACGACCCTAACGTAAATGTGCGGCTCGTTACGCTCGAAGCGCTCACGCAATATGCGGGTGACGCGTCCGTACGGGAAGGATTGGTGAAATCCCTCGCATTGCAGGATTCGCCGATGGTGCAAGTGGCCCTGGCGGATGTGATGGTCAAATTGCAGGAAAAACGTTCGGTGAAGGCATTGAAAACATTGCTGCAAAAAGAAGACCTGAACGACCTCGTCAAAGTCAAAATCGAACAGACAATCAAAGAGCTTTCATAAACCTTAATCAACTATTAGCCATGAAGTATTTTGCAATCCCCCTGCTGGCGGGAGCAGTGCTCTGCTGTACCCAGGCTCCGGCGCAGAAGCTGAAACACAACGAGCACGTCAGCAAGGAATTTACAATCAGCGCCGGCCAGGCGGCCAAAAATGTACTGGCCATTTACAACATCAACGGGTTCATCAAAGTGGAGGGCTACAATGGTGATAAAGTGATACTTGAAATCGATAAAACGATCAGGGCCAAAACACAGGAAGGGCTCGACGAGGGCAAGTCCGAATTCAAACTCGAAATCGAACAGGAGGCCGACAGCATTATCGCCTACATCGCCAATCCGTTTGATTCGCGGCCCAACCATAGTCGCCGCAATTGGGACGGCCCGAAGATCAATTACGATTTCGAGCTGGATTTCACGGTAAAAGTGCCCTACTCGCTCAATTTGCACGTTTCGACCGTAAATGGCGGTGATATCAATGTGAACGACGTGACCGGCTCGCTGGGCGTACGCAATGTGAATGGCGCCATTAAAGTCGTGAATGCCAAAGGCGCTGCAAACATGCACACGATCAACGGCAATGTCGAAGTGAATTACGTTTCGCTCCCTTCAGGTGAATCCGATTTCAAGACGCTCAATGGCGACGTCAAGATCAGCTACCCCGCTGCACTGGCTGTCGACTGCCAATTCAAGACCTTCAACGGCGATTTTTACACCGATTTCCCCAATGTCGAACGGCTTCCGGTGAAGGTGGTGAAAAACGCGGAAAACCGCGAAAATAAGACCGTTTACAAGCTGAGTACGGAAACGTTTATCCGCATCGGCAGCGGCGGTCCAACCTATAAGTTCGAAACATTCAATGGCAATATCTATCTCAAAAAACAATCATAGCAAAATGAAGACCCCGCGCATTCTTGCCCTCGCAGCGTTCACAGCATTTACGGCCATTTCAGCGCCACTGCTGGCCCAGGGCGATTTGAAAGAACAACTGACGATCCCGCTGAGCGACCCCGCCAAGCCCGGATCGCTGAAAGTACACCTCATTACCGGTACGATCCGTGTAACGGGTTACACCGGCAACCAGGTAGTGATCGATGCAACAACCAAGCAGCCTGACAAAGCTGAAAAGCCAAAGGAAGTGGACGGAATGAAGCGCATTTCCAAAAACGGCGGCCTGGACATTTCGGCTACTGAGGAAAACAACGTCGTGAACGTGAGCTCCAAGCTGTTCAATACCAAAATGGAACTGGTGATCAAAGTGCCGGCGAAGTTCTCGTTGAATGTGGGCACAATCAACGACGGCGACATCCTGATCGAGAATGTGGACGGCGAAATGGAGATCACCAACGTGAATGGCGACATCCGCCTTACCAACGTATCGGGCTCGGCCGTGGCCAACACGGTGAACGGCCTGCTGAAAGCAAACTTCAAAACCGTATCCGCTAAATCGCCGATGGCATTCTCGACACTGAACGGCAACGTCGACATTACCCTGCCGCCTACCGCCAAGTTCGATATCAAGGCCAAATCCGATCGGGGCGAAATTTACAGCGACTTCGATGTGGACGTCGACAAAGCCGTGCAGCAGGCGACTAAGACAGCCAAGGACGGCATGTACAAGGTTAGCATCGAAGACTGGGTAAAAGGCAAAGTCAACGGTGGCGGTAGCGAGATCATGATGAAGAACATGAACGGAAATATCTACGTCAGGAAAGCGAAATAGTATCTGATGAGCTTTGCCCCACGCCTCTGGCAGATCGTCTGTCAGAGGCGTTTTTTTGAGGGGTATTTTTTAAAGTTCCCGGTATACGGCGGCTATTCGATAGTCCCGCCCAGCTCTACAAGCATTCGCTGCAATTCATCCAGCTTTTTAGATTTTACCGAGGTCATGATCTGCTCGGCCGTAGCCTCCGCAGTGGCGATGGCTTCGAGGTAAATCTTCTTCCCGGCGTTAGCCAGCTTCACATACGACACCCGTGCATCGCGGCTGTTCGCCTCCCGTTTCACATACCCCAGTTTCTCCAAAGGCGATAGCATTCTGGTAATCCCCGAGGCCGTCAAACCTACCTTCTCAGCGACGTCGGTACGCCGCAATTTCTCATCCTGTGCGTTCGCCAGATGGTGCAAAATCATGAATTCATTCAAGCTTATACCATGATTTTGAAGCCTCGCATCGAAGCGTTTCGCGGTAATTGTCTGGATAATAGTCAAGTTTAAAAACAGTTTCAGTTCCGGAGAAATGGTTGACATAAATTTGAAATATATTTGATTTATAGTTGATGTATACTTGACTAGTCAAGTATTATGCAATAATAAATCAAACATAACAAACTGACAAACAATTGGTTCGTTAATTTCAAATAAAAACAATCTTGGATTTTATTTGATTGAATATCAAAAGGATATGCGTGCCGGGACTACCGACGGACACTTGGTTGTCGCGTACCTACGGCACGCCAGAGAATGCGGAGAGATGTACTACCAACATTACATGCCTGACGGCATTTCAAAAGTGACCGCGCAAGTCGCGTAGCGACGTAATATTGGTAGCAATAAAGAAGCGAAGGTAACTATGAAAATCCCGTCAGGGATGTAACAACAATGGCCCCCGGTTGAACCATATTATCCCCCAAAACGCTCCTAACAATACCTGACTACTACTTGACAATACCTGACAACACCTGACAATAAAAAAGCCCGCGACACCAAATGCCGCGGGCTGAAATCCTGATAAAGACTGGTTTAATTTGCTCTTGCCAATTGTACTTCCAGACGAATGTCTACATTGCGGTCGTTGCCATTGTAGCGCGAGTTATACCCGCCGGTACCAATGCCCACGCCCATGCCGATACCGCCCCCAAGGCCGATACCGATGCGCGGACTGAAACCTGAATTGGACGACGATTGCCCGTCGACCTTAATGCTCATTCCCATCATGCCGGTCTCGCGTGCATTCACGTTCATAAGCGCGAAAGGAATCGCGATTTGCTCGGTGAGCTCACCGTCGCGATCCATGGAAATATGCGATTTAATGCTGCCATCCGGGCGCACGAGGTCGATCAAATGCTGGCCGTCACGGTCTTTCCAAACAGCCTCCTTATTGTACGAATCCAAGAGCAGCCCAAGGCCAAGACTGTTCGGTAAATCGGTTTCGACGCGGCGTAATGCCTTGCGATCTTCTTTCATTACAACCGGAAATGTGAGCGCGTAACCTTCCTTCTTCTGCCCCTCGGGACTAAAAGCAATTTTCAGGCCGCTGCTCAATATGTTCTGGATCGTGTTCGGATCTTTTGTTTTGAGCGTAATGTACACGTACTGGTCGTCGTTGATGATTCCGTATCTGAGGCGCGACCGCTGGTCCTGCTGGTCGGGTTTGATTTCATCTACATAGGAGAACGGCGCGTTCCATTTGGATGCATAGGGCATCGTTTTGGAAGAACTGCAACCGCCCAGGGCTATTAACAGCAGCAATGACCAACTGTTTCTGATCGTTTTCATTTGTTGTTTATCAATTAGAATTACTCTTTCTACAACGAAATCCGGCAATTAATCATTACGAAAAGTTACCGTAAATCGTTGCACTCTAAACCTCGGACACGTTTGCAGGTGCGATGGTTGAAAGCAGCAAGTCTATTTTCTGATGCAGCTTCTCCGGCTCGAACGGCTTCGAAAGCGTATCGTTCATTCCTGCTTCCAGCGCTTGCGATACCTCTTCGGGCAATACCGTGGCCGAAAGGGAAAGGATCGGTGTTGTAATGTGCAGCTCCTCCCGCGCCACGCGGGCGGCCTGGAAACCGTCCATTTCGGGCATGCGGGTGTCCATGATGATCAGGTCGAAAAGCTCTTCCCTAAGCTGGTCCACAGCCTCTTTTCCATTGCCCACGATTACGGCATTAAGCTGCCAGGCTTTGAGGTATTTTTTCAAAAGCAATGCGTTGATCGGGTTATCTTCCGCCACGAGCACCTTCTTGCCATCAAAAGACGGCAGGTTTTGGAAGGAAACAACCGGCTTGCCATTCCCCGACTTTTCGTTTGCATCCGGGACGATCAAAGTAAAGAAAAACTGGCTACCATGATGAAAACGGCTGTTTACTTCCAGTTCGCTGCCCATCAGCCGCACGAGTTTCTGTGAAATCGTCAGTCCGAGGCCGGTACCGCCATATTGATGCGACGTATTCTCGGAAGCCTGGCCATACTCTGAGAAAATGTTGGACAAATGCTCGTCCGACATCCCTATGCCCGTATCCTCCACGGCGAAGCGTATCCGGTGCCCGGCCGGTGTCTCGGCCAGGTGTTCCATTTTTACCGTCACATTCCCTTTTTCGGTGAATTTTAATGCATTGCCGATCAGGTTCAGCAAAATCTGGTTCAGGCGCATGCCGTCCACGGTAATGCATTCGGGGATCCCACTGCCGATTTCCAGCCGCAATTCCAGCTGCTTTTCGTCGGCTTTAAATTGCATCAAATCAATGATCTGCTTGCCCAGTACCCGCAGGTCGGTAGAGGTAGGAATAATCGAAAATTTGCCCTCGTCAATTTTGGATATATCCAGAATGTCGTTCAGGATATTCAGCAACGATCCGGACGACTGCCGGAGCATATTCACCAGCTCTTCCTGGCTGTCGCTGAGCTCGGTCGCCGACAGCAGGTTACCCAAGCCGATAATGCCATTCAGCGGCGTTCTGATTTCATGGCTCATATTGGCCAGGAACGACTCCTTTGTTTTACGTGCTTTTTCAGCCTGGGTCTGCGCGTCTATCAGCGCCAGTTCGTGTGCTTTCCGTTTCTCCACATCGTGCAGGTTCACAAAAAGCAGCCGGTTTTTATACATAATCCTCAATTCCAGCCAAACAGGTTGCCGCAGCCGTCCGTAAAACTGGTCCTCCACCACAAGGGTCTCGCCGCCCACGAAACTCCGCTTCACGAGCACTTCCCGCAGGCCTGATTTCAACGGATCTACCAGCAAATCGAGCATCGATGTCCGGATCAGCGACGCCGGAGCAACGCCCAGGATCGTCTCCACCGACGGATTGATCGACAATATCGAGCCCGTATCCGGCTCTACCGTGGCAATAATATCCGGTGAATTCAGGACGATCGTCGCATAGTTTTCGAGCAGCTTGTTCTTCTCCCGTATTTCACGCTGGCTGCGCGCCAGTTTGATAAGCGAATCCACTTTCGCGTTGGTAATATAGGGGTCGAGCGGCTTGTAGAGGTAATCGATAGCACCCGTTTTGAGGCCGCGTACGGCATAAGTGGTTTCCTTTGAAATAGCCGTCACGAAAACGATCAGGATCTCCCGGGTCTTCGGGTTGGAATAAAGGGTCTCGGCGAACTCGAAACCATCCATTCCGGGCATCTGAACATCTACCAGCGCCACGGCAATCTCATTTTCCCAGACAATTCGGAGCGCTTCATTGGTCGATGTCGTGGCGTAGATTTCAATGTCGTCCCGGTTCAGGATCGCTTTGAGTGAGATCAGGTTTTCCTCCCTGTCGTCCAGCAGCAAAATCTTTGTATTCTCCATGGGTTATTCGTTGAGTAGCTATTGTAGGATATCGTTGATTATCGAAAAAAGGTTTGCGCCGGTCATCATCCGATGTTTTTCATAAGCCAGAAGAGCCTGTTCAGGCATGCGCGGGGACTCTGCTTCGGCCGGGTTCTGAACATACGTCGGGAAGCCTTTCTGTGCCAGTGTTTTCATACCCAAAGCGCCATCAGCACTGGAACCAGAAAACAGCATGGCTGCTTTCACGGAAATGCCCGAAACAGCAGCGGAAATGAAAGTAGCATCGATGGAGGGCCGTGAGAAAAAATCCTTGTCGGTACAGTCGTAGTAGAACCGCCGGTCGGGGCCTATCAGCAAATGGTAATCGGGATATGCGAAATAAATAGAATTAGCCTCGATCGGATCCAGATGATAGGGCTCGCTCATAGCTACATTGGTCTTGTTTTTAAATATTTCGGGCAAAACGGCCGTGCTGGATTTGCCACGGTGCAGCACGAAAATCAATGCGAAGGACAACGGATTTCTGACCAGCCGGATTATCTCTTCAAAGATCGCAAAGCTGCCCGATGACCCGCCGATCAGTACCAAACTGAGTGAACCATTGTCCTTTGCCATACTCATCTGATCTTCTGATAAATATTCAATGTGCTGTCAATGACCTTGAAGTTTTCTTCCAGACCTGAGTAGCGCAGCGTTTCGCGCTTTCCCAGACAAAGAAAGCCCAACATACTGAGACTGTCATACAAAAGTCTGAACACTTTTTGCCTCAATTCCAGCGTAAAGTAGATCATCACATTCCGGCAGCTGATGAACTGGAACTCGTTGAACACGCCGTCGCCCGTGAGGTCATGCATCGAAAACACAATATTACGGCGCAGCTCAGGCAGCATGGCGGCCTTGTTGTAAGCCACATGGTAATAATCCGACAGCGAATGCTTGCCACCTGCCGCCAGGTAATTCTCTGAGAACGTCCGCACATTCCCGAGCGTGAATATGCCCTCGCGAGCGGCCGTGAGCGCCTTGTTGCTCAGGTCGGTGGCGTAAATCAGCGAACGGTTCAGAAAACCTGCCTCTTTGAGAAAAATCGCCAGCGAATAGGCTTCTTCACCCGACGCGCAACCGGCCACCCAGAAGCGCAGCGTCGGGTATGATTCAAGGTAGGTAAATACCTCCGCCTTCACTTTCATAAAGAAATCCGCGTCGCGGAACATCTCCGAATAGTTGACGGTCAATTCCTGGATAAGGCCATACACCACGTTTCCGCCCGGCTCGATGTGCGCGAGCAACCGCGGGAAGTCCATTTTGTGGGTGGTTAAATACCTGCTCGCCCGCCGCAGCAACGACGGCCTCGCGTAACCCGAAAAATCGAACCCCGATATCTCCCTGATCCGCACAATGAGTATTTCCAGTTCGGAGTATTCCATCAGCACCATCATTACGCAGTTTGTAACCAGACCTTGATCAGCGAAATCAGCTTGTCAACATCCACGGGTTTTGAAATATAATCATTGGCACCGGCTTCGAGGCACTGCTCGCGGTCGCCCTGCATGGCCTTCGCCGTTACGGCAATAATAGGGATATTGGCCCATCTCGGCACCTGCCTGATTCGGCGAGTAGCCTCGATACCATCCATTTCAGGCATCATCACGTCCATCAGTATCAGCTCTATATCCGGATTATCTTCCAGTTTATAGATCGCCTCCTTGCCGTTTGTAGCGATTTCAATGCTGAAACCGGCATCTTCCAGCACGGCACTCAATGCGAAAATGTTGCGCATATCGTCGTCGGCAAGCAGCAATTTCTTACCCGTGAAGAGCTGCGATGCATTCACGACCGCGTTGCTGAACAACTCTTTCGGCGTTTCCGGCTCCTGCGTTTTCGGCTGGATCTTTTTAAGGAAAAGCTTCACCTCGTCGAGCAGGCGTTCGTTGGATTTCTTCGTTTTGATCACCACCGGGTGCGCATACTTCATCACACGCCCCAAATCGGCCTGGGTAAGGTCTTCGGCCGTATTCACGACTACCGGCAGTTCGTTCCATTGCGGGTTTTCTTTGATTTTGTCCAAAAGATCCAGCCCGTTCATATCCGCCAGCCGCACGTCCAGGATAATGCCATCCACACGTTCCGTTTCGAGGGTCGACAGTGCTTCGGTAGCCGAATAGGCATAAAGCACGAAAATGTTATTACTCACCAGGAAATCGCCGAGGTATTGGCTCTGATAGGCGTCGTCCTCCACAAGCAGGATGCGCTGCCGGTCAAGGTCTTTGCCTTCCAGCTTCAAAGCGGTGAATATCTGCTGGGCCGACCGCTCGTCCACCGGCTTTTGCATGAAACCGATCGCTCCGTTTCTGAGCATATCGTCATTAAAATAGTCTCCCGAAGACACCGTATGCACCGGAATCAGGCGCGTGCGGGTATCCCCCTTCAACTCTTTCAACACTGCTTCACCCGGCATATCCGGCAAATGCATATCGAGAATAATGGCGGTCGGACTGAATGTACCGACCATATCCAGTGCTTCGCGGCCGTTGCTCGCAATCTGCACGGCAAAACCACTTGCCTCCGCTTTGGCGGCCATATCTGCTGCAAAAACGGCGTCGTCCTCGATCAGCAGCAAACGGCGCGACTTGCCGTTTTCCGAAACCTGCCGTTTGGATTCCTGCGGTTGCGGCTTTACCGTTTCAGCCACGGTTTCCCCCGGAGCCACGGCGGTTTGCACGTCCGCTTCGGTCAGGCAAGGGATTTTTAATGTAAATACAGATCCCTCTCCCGGGACACTCTTCAAAGAAATCGACCCGTTGAACAGGCCGGCCAGTTCCCGGCTGATCGACAATCCAAGCCCTGTACCGCCATACTTGCGGCTCGTAGAGCCATCGGCTTGCTGGAATGCCTCGAAAATCGACGCCTGCTTGTCCAGCGGAATGCCGATTCCGGTATCGGCCACTTCGAAATGCAGCTGACCATGTTCCTGCGAAATCAGAAGGGAAACCTTGCCGGGTGCCGACGTGAATTTCACCGCATTCGAAATCAGGTTGCGCAGGATCTGCAACAGGCGGGTATGGTCTGTAAACAGCGTCGCAGGGCAAGAAGCCGTCTTTTCCACCTCCAATGCAAGCCCCTTATTCTCAGCTACTTTCTGGAAAGTGCTTCTTACTTCGGTCAAAATCGATTCGGTACTGATATTTTCATGTATAAGCTCTATTTTTCCGGCTTCCACCTTCGCGAGGTCGAGGATATCGTTGATCAGCGTCAGCAGATCGTTGCCGGAATTGTAAATCACCGAGGCATAGCGTTCCTCCTCTTCGTTTAGTCGCGAACCCTTGTTTTCGCCGAGAATGCGTGATAAAATCAGGATACTATTCAGCGGCGTACGCAATTCGTGGCTCATATTGGCCAGGAACTCGCTTTTGAAACGCCCGCTCCTTTCGAGCTCGTCGGCTTTGATCTGGATCTGATCCCGCGCCTCTTCAATCGTGCTCTTCTGTTCTTCAAGCATGAAGGCCTTTTCTTCCAGCTCGGTGTTGATTTGCTTCAATTCCTCCTGCTGTACGCGTAATTCTTCTTCCGAGACCTGCAAAAGCGAAGTTTGCCGTGTGAGCTCCTCATTGGTAACCCGCAGCTCTTCCTGCTGACTTTCCAGCTCCTCCGCCTGTAATTGCGTCTTTTCCAGCAGTTCGTTGGCCGTCTCCCGCGCACGGGCAGCCATAATTGCCACCGCGACGTTGTCCGAAATCATATCGAGTAATTTGACAACCTTAGCGCCGGGATCTTTCAGATAACCCGCCTCGATCACCCCGGCGGTACTCCCGTCAAAAGTGATATTTTTCATTAATACCAGTCCGGGTGCCGAGTTACCCGTGGCCGTCCTGACCTGCAAATAACCAGCCGCCACATCCAGGCGTTTAATATTTCCACGGTCCGCTGCAAACTGCCCGAGTATACCCTCCCCGAACGGGATAAAAGATGGTGCGGCATCCGGTGCAGAAACACCATGAACGGCCGACCGTTCAAGCATGTCGCCCGAGCGTGTAACCAGGTACATAGCGGATACCTGCGACTCCGTCACTTCCGCCAGCTTACTCAGCAGCCGCTCCGAAAGCTGGGTTAATGTAGGTTCGCCCCGAACCGCGCTGGATACTTCCATGGCTGCATTCAATATCCAGTTTTTTTCCTGGTCTTCCACCCCCAGCTGCTCCAGTTTATGGTTAGCCAGCTGCATAGCATGCTCGCCGGCGCGTTGTGCAAGGTATGTTTTGCGGATAAAATAGTACAACAGAAGAATCACCAGGAAAAACACCGACGAACCGATCACAATGTATTGCTTGGCACGTGCCGAGCTTGTTGAAGCCACTTGCTCCCGCTCGGCCAGAAGGCCTTCTTCCAGATTTTCGATCCGCCGGAAGCTGAATTCGATTTTGGAAGAAACTTCCTTTCCCTGTAAAACAATGCGCTGGATGGTATCAATGCTGTATTTGTCCGTTTTAAGGATCTCATACTGGCGATTCATCAGCTCCACTCTCGATTCAAGGAGGTCGGACAGGGAATCCACTCTCCCACTTTGTATCTTATTGTCCTTGACCAGCTTCTGCAACGTTTCGACATCCTTCCACATATCGTTGGATGCTTGCAGGTAGTTTGCTTCGAAGGCGCGGTTACCGGTAATTGCAAAGCCACGGACGTTCGCCTCGGCGGTCAGCAACCGGTTCTTAACGGAAGTTGACACACGCATTACCTCCCTCGTATGATCCACCCAACCGGTGTTTTCCTGTTGTAGCAGAATAGCGTTGTAAGACACATATCCGACTACAAGTACCAAAAGAATTGAAAATGAGATTCCCAGTAAAACCTGGCGCTGAAAAGTAAGTTGCATAAACGTTGAATATCAAGTAAAAATACTACTAAAAGAAGATCGGAGGACTATATTTCTACATTTCCACCCATTCAACCAGTTCGTCTTCCAGGGTAATCAGCACCCCGCGCGAGGGTTTGCCGTTCTCCGAGAACGTTCTGATCAGTTTCTTTAAATGCCTGCGCGGTTCATCGGCGCTGTTGCCGCCTACAAACGACATGAAAATATACTCCCCGCCCGGCCGCTGAACGACCCTGTCTATATGCAGCATTTTCCCGCCCGGCACCAGCAGCTCTTTATTGATCTGAATATGGTTTTCGTCCTGGTAAAGCACTTGTAATGAGGGATCTTGCAACAAAGAAATCGTCAGATTTTCGATCTCGTGCGTCTCCTTCCGGGTAAATATTCCCTCGCCTACAAGCTTCTCCAATGCTGCGGGAAGGTCCGAAATGGTTTTCAGCCGGGTGAGCAAATACCGCATTTTTTGCAAGCGGTCGTGCCTCGGCTCGAAGGTCTGGACATCGAAAATGCGGTCGGCCATCCGGCGCAGGCGCAGCGATTCGGTGCGGTCGTTGCTTAATATGTTTTTCAAAACAAAAGGACTCGCTCCCGCGCTCACGTGCGCATGCCGGAGCGTGCCGGAAGCATCTGAAATGACATACTTCGAAATCGTTTCGTCCCAGGCGGGTGTAAAACCTTCCTGGTTCAGATAGTCGCGCAGCCAGTGGTTGATCTGTTGCCCCGACTCCCACCTGCGCTCCCGCTTTGCGAGTACGTACAAGCGCTGCACAGGGCGCGTGAACGCCACATAGAGCAAGTTCAGGTTCTCAATCAGCGTCCGCATCCGTTCCTCGCGATATTGTTCTCCTACCACCGTGTTTTCAAGCTCTTTCACCACCGAAACCATCGAGCTCCGCAATTTGGCATTGGTATAATGCGGCTTATCCTCCAACCGGATTTCCTCATAATCAACCTCGTCCATATTTACCCAAAGCCGGTCGAGGCGGGCATTCGGCGTTACTTTCCATTGTGCATACGGGATGATTACCACGGGATATTCCAGCCCTTTCGATTTGTGAATGGTGGTAATGCGAATGGCATCGGTACCGTCCGGCACCGTAATAGAAAACTTGTATTTAGCTGACTCCCAATAGTTGAGAAAATCGCCGAGGTGATTGCTTTTCCGGTTGCCAAATTCCAGCACCACATCCAGGAACCGGAACAGGTACTCACTTTCGAGCTGCTGCCTGAACAACCCAAACTGCTGCATGAGCAATTCCGTGAGCTCGAATACCGACACCTGCCGCATTTTGAACGAGGTAATGGTAATGTCCCATTTCCTGAAATATTCGAGGAAACTATCGAGCCCGCGCTCCTCGCAAAGCACCCTGATCTCCTCATATTCGTTTGGGGCGGGATTCTGCCGGCGGATCACCTGGTGGAACAGGTAAGCGGCCTCGTAGCGTGCCAGCCGATGGTCCGAGCTATGCAGCACTTTCATAAACGAAATAATGAAATGCACCGACCGCGAATAGGCCAGCGACAATGCGTCGTCGGAAATGAGTGGGAAACCGGCCTCTTTCAGGGTATTGGCCAGCGTGGTGGCCTCTTTTTTCTTTCTGCACAAAATGGCGATATCGCGCCAATGGTAGCCTTTCTCGCGGAGCGCACGGACCAGTTCCAGCGCCCTTCGCGAAATCGGGTCAGAGGACGATTCTTCGGCACCTTCCTCCGTGGCCTCATTCATTTCCAGAAACTCAATTTCCACATGGCCGCCCTCGCTCACGCCGTCCGGTATCTCCTGGCTGAAATGCTCGTCGTAAACCTCGCGGATGAGCGGGTATTCATCGCCCAGCGAGTCGGCAATGAAGCCGAAGAACTTATTGTTGAAATCGGTAACCTCCCGGAAACTGCGCCGGTTGGTTTTCAGGTGATTGATATGCAGGTAGTTGTCCAATGCAAACAGCCGCTCGTCGTTAAACGGACTGTTGCCGAGAATGCTGCCCAGCCGCATTACCTGGTTTTGCGCCAAATGCAATATCAAATCCATATCCCCGCCGCGGAACCGGTAAATCGACTGCTTCGCGTCGCCGACGATCAGGTTGAAATAGCCGCTGGATAATGCATTCTCGATCAGCGGCAGCAGGTTCGCGAATTGCAATTTGGAAGTATCCTGAAATTCATCGACCAGAATGTGGTTGTATTTTTCGCCTAACCGCTCAAAAATGAAGGGTACCGGCTCTCGGGCCACGATATCGACGATCTTCCGGTTAAAATCCGAGATATGGACCTGGTTGTTCTGTTTCAGCAATGCGTCAAATTCCTTCCGGATTTCTCCCAGCAGCGAGAGGTTGTAAATGTGCCTGTCGAGCTGGTTATACAATGTAATTTTCCCTGTTTCGGTCGAACGTATGTTTTCGATCTGATGATAATAGTTTTCCAGATCGGTGCGAAGGCGTTCTATTTCGTCGCGGATCGGCGCGGGGGTTTTGGCACCATACCACACGCCTTCGCCGATGGTTTTGTAAACATAGGAATTGGGTTCCATCCACAGCTTTTTACCCTCCGCGCGGTCGCGGAAGTAGCCGTAAATGCCCCTGCCGCTCTGGTGGAAGTCTTTTTCACTCAGATAGGTCGACTGGATCAGTTCAAACGCATTCTTCGCATCCTTAGTCATCATTTCCTCGCGCCCGCGTACGAACTCGCGCATTTGCCTGCGCACCGCGATCCAGTCCTCCATTTTAAGGTCTTCTACCCGCTTCATTTGCATATAACTCTGCTCGCTGAGCAAAGTCCCTGCCGTATCGCGGATTTGCATCGGTAATGCACCCCAGTTTTTGCCTTCCTCGGCATTCTCGCGATAGTATTTTTCGACAATGTCGGTCAGCACCTCCTCGCCCTCCTGCCCGATGCGGGCCAGCAGCCGGTCCACGGCGTCGTCCAGCAAATCGCTGTCGAGCTGCGTTTCGAATACGAACGGAATGCCCAGTTCATCGGTAAAACTGCTGATGAGCCGCTGCGTAAACTTATCGATGGTCATCACGGAAAAGTCCGAATAACGGTGCAGAATTTGACCGAAAACCATTTGTGCACGGGCGGCGATGAGCTGGCAAGCACCTGAGAAAAGCTCCGCGTTATGCTCGGTATCCGGGTACATTTCTATCACCACATCGCGCATCATCGGGTGCGGTTTCGCGTCGTTTTCCGTGTAAGCCGAGAATGTCCGCAACATCAGCAGAATGCGGTCCTTCATTTCGTTGGCCGCCGCATTGGTAAACGTCACCGCCAGAATATGCCTGAAATACAACTCCGAATTGGAATGCAAGGCCAGTTTGAGGTATTCTTTGGTGAGGGTGTAGGTTTTCCCCGAGCCTGCCGATGAACTGTAAACTTTAAACACTTTGTGCCGATGTATGGGTGAAGCGAATGAGAACCGCAGATCAAATTAAACAAAAAAAGCAGGCTTCCGCCTGCTTTTCGTATGCTTTTGAAAGAAGTATCGCTTAAAGATTGAAGCGAAGACCGGCCGAGATATTGGGACTCAGGAAGAACGGCTTTCTCAGCAGCTCCACGTACGTTCCTCCTTCCAGGAACACGGAGATTCGGTTGTCGGGGATGTAGTATTCAAAACCACCCAGCGCCGAACCGCCCAAAGTAAGGTTTTTCTCGTAGTCACCATTCAGGCGTTTCGGGTATGCGCGGCGGTTGTTGATCTGCCCGCCAATGCCGTAATACACGTGCACAGCCTCCGAGTTGAACAAGGGTGTGTGCCATAAATAATGCATTTGGAGCGAAATACCGGTATTTTTGTAAATCCCGTTGTCGCCGCGGTACTTGCGGTCGTTGCCGAGGATTCCCCCAAAAGTACCGACAGTCACGTCGATGGCATGGATGTTGTTGAAGTACTTCCGGATGTTGACACCGGTGGGTTCACCGAGTTTGAAACCTACCGCCCAGTTGTCGTATTGGGCGTGTGCCATTCCGAAGCAAAGTGCGCAAATAAATGTTAAGGCTAATTTCTTCATAGTTAATTAAATCGGGGAAATGTTCCTGGAACGCTGAAACACCAGCTATACGATAACGTTCTGAGGCTGGAATTTCTTTAATGATTCGATCAAAACTTCGTTTTCTTCTTTTGTACCAATGGTAATGCGCAGACATCCTTCGCATAAATGTACCCGTGAACGATCCCGCACGATGATCGTCTCACGGATCAGATACTCCATCACGCCCTTCGCATCTTCGAACTGTACGAGCAGGAAGTTAGCGTCCGTAGGATGTATCTTCACCACGATCGGCAGGTTTTGCAGCTGGTCCGTCAGCACGTCGCGCTGTTCGAGAATATCGGCCACCATTTTGTCCTTTTTCTCAATACCGTTCAGGCCTTCGAGCAATGCCTGCTGTGCGGGCAAACTGATATTGTAAGGCGGTTTGATTTTGTTCAGAATGCGGATCAGCTCGGGTGAAGCGAAACACATCCCTACGCGGATACCCGCAAGCCCCCAGGCTTTCGAGAATGTCTGCAATACCACCAGGTTGGGATATTTGTCCAGGTGCTGGATCCAGGAAGGCTCGTCAGTAAAGTCGATATATGCTTCATCCACCACGACAAAACCACTGAAATTTTCCAGAATGGTCCGAATCGCATCCGCCTGCATGACATTGCCCGTCGGGTTGTTCGGGGAGCAGATCCAGATGATCTTCGTCTGTGGCGTTACCGCACTCAAAACGGCCTCGGTATCGATATGGTAATCATTCGTGAGCGATACCTTGTCGATGATAACGTCGTGGATCGAAGCGCTTACTTCATACATGCCGTACGTCGGCGGCAGAATGATCACGTGGTCATGCCCGGGCGTACACGTGGCGCGCGTGAGCAAATCGATCGGCTCGTCGCTACCGTTTCCTAGGAAAATACGGTCGGGGCTCACCTGCTTGATCGGGCTCAGTTTCTGCTTGATTTCGGCCTGATAAGGATCGGGGTAACGGTTGTAGTTCTCACCGGTCACCGAACCGTAAGGATTTTCATTCGCATCCAGGAAAATGCCCACATGGCCGGTATACTCGTCTCTTGCGGATGAATACGGGGCCAGCGTGAGAATGTGCGGGCGAAGGATTTTTGTTAAATCGAAACTGTTATTCATGCTATCGGAAATTACGGCATTGCCGTGTGTGGATTCTAGATCTTTTTGAAGAGCCTTTTATCGAAATTGAGCGGCTCTATGTCGGTAATGCGGAGGGAAAGAACGTCGGGGTGCATCGGGTTGACGAGGTAGTTTTGCTCGGCCTTCACCACTACCGAAGGGACTTTCAGCAAAAGGCTGTTACCCGCTTTCAGCCACGAATCGCCGATTCCTTTGCTCCATTGCTCATCTTCCGACCATTCGGGCACCAGCGACGGTGCGGTTACGCTCACAATATCATCGGGGATTTCCAGGGAAACAATCACGTAATTCGGGGGCGTCACGGTTTTATGCCAGTGCACGAGCACTTCAAGCATGGCCAGCGAGCGGTGGGAAGAAGTATACAGCATAGCGTTTCTCGGGGTGTTCCATCGTCCCCCGTTGTAGAAAGCCCCTATTCCACTCAAATCATCCTGATATTCCGATCTTGTTATCCTGAATAGCTCCATTAAGCGAAAATACCGTGTTCCATGCGCCCTAATTCGGTTTTGACCAGCTCTATACCCGCATGGGTTCGTAAAAAGCTGATCGGTCTCTCACTACCCAGCGCAGGCACCTCGTTGTTCAGCCAATCGAGGAAATATTCTTTACCCAAAACCCGGTTCCCTACTGAAAAGAGATCGGCCAGGGCGATCAGATGATCGGAAACTACATTGCTAAGCAGATCAATATCATTGTAACGCTGCAAATTCCTTGAAGTAACAGGCAACAGCGCTATCACATCTTTAATATCCATCCCGATAGAATCAGCCAGATGCTGAATAGAAGCTTTCGGAACGCCGTTTTCGGCCAGGTAAGCCAGGTCGAAGTCATTTTTCACAGCATGTTTGAGGGTTTCGTATCCTCCTAAACGTTCGTTAACCATGTATGCTGTCATCTTTCTGTAATTTTAAGGCCGTTGAAATTTGTCCTCTAATTTAGGACAAATTTCCCGGCTCTGAAATTTTTCACAAAAGATTTTTCAATCGAATACTCACAGCATTCTTATGGGCATCAAGCGATTCGGCGGCGGCCATGGCTTCCACGGTCGGTCCGATGTTGCGGATACCTTCCTCCGTAATGTGCTGAACCGTGATTTTTTTCACAAAACTATCGACCGAAACGCCGCTATAAGCCCGCGCATAGCCATTGGTAGGCAATGTGTGGTTGGTCCCCGAAGCATAATCCCCGCACGACTCAGGCGTGTAGTTGCCCAGGAAAATCGAGCCGGCATTGTAAATCTTTTCGGTCACCTCTGCCGCGTTGGCAATGCTGAGGATCAAGTGTTCCGCCGCATATTGGTTCAGCATTTCAAGGGCTTCGTCCTCGGTTTCGACGAGGATCGCCTTGCTGTTCGCCATCGCCTGCGCGGCAATGTCCTTGCGGGGAAGCACTTCCAGCTGCTCCGCCAATGCGATATTCACCGAGGCAAGCAGTTTTTTACTGGTAGAAACGAGTAAAACCTGGCTGTCGGCGCCGTGTTCGGCCTGAGAAAGCAAATCGGCGGCTACGAAGCAGGGTAATGCGGTATCGTCCGCCAAAATCGCCACTTCCGAAGGTCCGGCAGGCATATCAATCGCCACGCCTTCTTTGCTTACCAGCATTTTGGCAGTGGTAACATACTGGTTTCCAGGGCCAAATATCTTGTAAACCTTAGGAACGCTCTCCGTACCATAAGCCATCGCAGCAATCGCCTGCGCACCACCAATACGAAATGCCTTGGTAACACCCACCAGTTTAGCCGCGTACAAAATCGCCGGGTGATCCGACGGCGTACAAAGTACAATCTCCTTGCAACCGGCAATTTGTGCCGGAATACCCAGCATCAATACCGTGCTGAACAATGGAGCCGAACCGCCGGGAATGTAAATCCCCACCTTCTCGATTCCCACGCTTTTGCGCCAGCAGGTAACGCCCGGCATGGTTTCCACTTTTTCGGGTGCTTGGAGCTGGCCTTTGTGGAATTTGTAGATATTCTCATAAGCCTGACCGATAGCTGCTTTCAATGCGTCGTCGAGCTTGTCGCCCGCTTCCGCAATGTCCTTTTCGGAAAATGCGAGGTCGGTCAATTCAATTTTGTCAAATTTCAGGGCGAGGGCTTTAATACCGGCGTCCCCTTCATTTTTCACTTGTTCGAGCACCGGCAGTACCCGCGCTTCGATATCCTTGGCTTCCAGAACGGGCCTGGCCAGCAATGCAGGCCATTGTTCCCTTTCCGGAAATGGAATGATATTCATAATGTCAGAATCAAAACCCCGTACTTAAACAATCATTTTCTCGATCGGGATAACCAGAATCCCCTCTGCACCGGCCTGGCGGATCTTTTCGATATTCTCCCAGAACTCGTTCTCGTTGATCACCGAATGCAGCGAGCACCAGCCTTCCGTCGCCAATGGCAGGATCGTCGGAGAACGCATACCCGGCAGGAACTTGGTGATATTCTCCACCGCGTCCACAGGGCAGTTGAGCAAAATGTATTTGTTGTTCTTCGCCACCTGCACCGATTTGATACGGAACAAAAGTTGGTCCAGCAAATCCTGTTGCACCGGCGAAAGGTGCTTGCTCGCGATCATCACCGCCTCCGAGCGGAAAATCGTTTCCACTTCCTTCAAACCGTTGCTTAGCAATGTGCTGCCCGAGCTTACGATATCGCAAACGGCATCGGCCAAACCAATGCTCGGAGCGATCTCCACCGATCCGCTGATCTCGTGGATATCAGCCGTAACATCATGGGATTTAAGATATTGTTCCAGCAAACGAGGGTAAGTAGTCGCAATGCTTTTGCCTTGCAGATCCTGCACGCCGTGGTACTCGGCCTCGCGCAAAACGCCGATCGACAACCGGCATTTCGAGAAGCCCAGCTTGTGAACGGTATCCACATCCTTGCACGATTCTTCCGAAACGTTCTCCCCTACAATCCCCAGATGCGCCACGCCGTCTTCCACATAACCGGGAATATCGTCGTCACGGAGGAAAAGAATCTCCGCTGGAAAATTCGTAGCATCGGTTTTGAGCTTACCGGCGCCGTTATCGAAACGGATACCGCATTCTTTGATCAGTTTTAAAGAATCTTCACTAAGTCTGCCCGATTTCTGGATGGCAATTCTTAAAATATTATCATTCATAAAGTTATAGGATGCTCACGCAGCCGTTTGTCGGTATTGAATTAGGGTTATTGGTCTTCCCGGTTGAGCAAAGTTATGATATCTTCCGTTTTCAGTTTCTGCTGCTCGCCGGTTTTCATGTTTTTCAAAGTCAGCAAGCCCGACTGGATTTCGTCCGAACCAATTAAAACAACAAATGGAATGCTCTTACGGTCGGCATAATCCAGTTGCTTTTTCAACTTCACAGAATCCGGGTAAATCTCCGAGTTAATACCCGCTTTCCGAAACTTCGGCAGGATCGACAGCCCGTAAGTAAATGCCTCTTCATCGAAATTGGAGATCATTACTTTGGTACTCGTCTTCTGGCTTTCCGGGAAGAGGTTCAGTTCTTCCATTACATCATAAATACGGTCCACACCAAGAGAAATGCCCACGCCCGAAATACCCGGCACACCGAAAGTCCCCGTCAGGTTATCATAGCGGCCACCGCCCGAAATGCTGCCGATCTGTACATGATGGGCCTTCACTTCGAAAATAGCGCCCGTGTAATACGAGAGCCCGCGTGCAAGCGTGACGTCGAACTCGATCTTCGCATTCTCCAATCCCAGGATCTTCACCATCGCCCACACCTCTTCCAGCTCCTGGATTCCTTTCAATGCAACCTCCGATTCGGCCAGCCAGCTTTTCAGCTCGGTGAATGGATCATTTTCGCCCGACAGACTGAAAATCGGTTCGAGCTTACTGATACTATCAGAAGCGAAACCGCGTTCAAGGAGTTCCTCAACAACTTTTTCCTTCCCGATTTTATCCAATTTATCGATCGCCACACAAAGCGGCCCCTCCATGCCGTGCGCACCAATCATGTCGGCGATGCCGGTCAGGATTTTACGGTTATTGATCTTTACTGTAAAGTCTTGAATACCCAATGCAGGCAGAATATCATGCAAAAGCATCACGATTTCCGCTTCGCAGAGCAGCGAATCCGTACCCACCACGTCGGCATCACATTGGTAAAACTCCCGGTAACGGCCTTTCTGCGGGCGATCGGCACGCCAAACAGGCTGGATCTGGTACCGCTTAAACGGCATGGCCAGCGTACCGCGGTTCATCACCACGTAGCGCGCGAAAGGCACGGTAAGGTCATAACGCAAGCCTTTTTCGGAGATTTTCGTGGTTAATGGCTTGGAACCGGCCTGCCAGTCGGCTTCGGTAAGCTTGCCGCTGAAATCGCCGGAGTTTAGGATTTTAAACAAAAGCTGGTCGCCCTCTTCGCCATATTTCCCCATCAGCACCGACAGGTTTTCGAATGCGGGAGTTTCTAATGGCAGGAAGCCGTATCGTTGGAAAGAGCGTCGGATGGTGTCGAAAATGAAAGTACGCTTTGCCATTTGCTCCGGACCAAAGTCACGGGTTCCGCGGGCAAGAGATGGTTTACTCATTATAATAATGCTATCGATTTCGGCTGTTAATAGCCTATGAAACCGTAAAGTTAGGAGAGGTTATGCAATATTTATGACTATTGCGTGCATTATTTGCGTTAAAATGCTTAATTTTGCGGCTCTTTCACAAAACAAACTTTTACAATGGGAGTTACGGAATTAAAACGTAAAGGTCGCAGAAACAAAGCAGTTGCTAACAACCGCACTGCCAAAATCAAAAACCTTCTACGCAAACCAGAAGTGCGCAATGTTGACGTTGAGGCTATCAAGGCTCAATTCGAAGCAAATAAAAAATAATCAAGCCTCTTCGGAATGTTATCCAACTAGTCCTGTCAATCTGTTTTGGTAGGGCTTTTTGCTTTTTTGGAGGATTTGCTTTTTCCCGAAGCAGCTTTCAGGTTGACCTTCCGTAGGAGCTGGCGCATACTACGGCGCGTTTCGCGGCGGACATCGAGCAGGATACGGAAACGAAGCGCTTCACCGAACATGATCAGCCCGCCGTTGATTAATGCGAGACTGTAAAGGCCTAAAACGACCCAAACCTGCGTAGGCTCACCAATGCGTCGCTGATGCGCCGCTTCGCTGAGCACGGTAAGACCAAAACTGAACAACAACAAGCCTAGTGGAGCTAAAATCATCCATTTCGTGCGTGTCGACATTCGTTTTATGAGTCGCTTACCAGGTGGTTTCGGGTCAATTGAGGGGATCATTTATTCAGGCTATTCGATGTTATGATCCTAAAATTATTAATTTTTAGTTAATTGGTTTAATGAAATCCATCATTAGTTTAGTTCTGCGCTACATTCCGCGTCCCTACCTCCAACTTGTCGGACATTGGGCAGCGCGGGGACTCAGCATCTTCTATATCGGCAACAAGGTGGAATGCCCGGTGTGCAACAGCAAATACCGCAAGTTCCTCCCCTACGGCCGCAATACATCGAGCCGCGAAAATGCGCTGTGCCCCAGCTGCCTGTCGCTCGAACGCCACCGCCTGATGGCGCTCTATATGAAGCGTAAAACTAATTTCTATACCGCCAAACTCAAAGTACTGCACGTAGCGCCCGAGTATTGCTTCATCGACCGTTTCGAACAGATGCAAAACCTGGATTACATTACCGCCGACATCGAGTCGCCCCTCGCGAAAGTGAAGATGGACATCCACCAGATCCCATTCCCTGAAAACACTTTCGACGTCGCTATTTGCAACCACGTGATGGAGCACGTAGACGACTATATTCTCGCCATGAGCGAACTGCACCGCGTACTGAAACCCGGCGGCTGGGCATTGATCCAATCTCCGCAGGATATGAAATACGAAGTAACCTACGAAGACCCGACGATCACCGATCCGAAGGAACGCGAAATCCATTTCCTCCAAAACGATCACCTGCGCCTCTTCGGCCGCAACTACGGCAAAGAGCTGGAAAAAGGCGGTTTCAAAGTAACCGAGGACCGGTTTGTCATGGATGAACTAAGCCCTGCAGAGGTGAAAAAGTATTCGCTGCCTGGGGAAGAGATCGTCTATTTCTGTCAGAAGTAGTCAAGTGTCGTCAAGAGTGGTCAGGTATTGTCAAGTGTGGTCAGGAATAGTCATTAATTGTCAGGAATGGTCAGGTTTGGTCAGGTGTTCATTAATTGTCGGGAATGGTCAGGTTTGGTCAGATGTTCATTAATTGTCGGGTGTAGTCAGTAGTAGCCATTGACTCTCAATAGTTGTGATTGATAGCTGGGAATAATCAGTAACTATATGAAGGATTGATATAATTGATATAACATGAAAGAGGCAGTTTCGTGAGAAGCTGCCTCTTTCAAGTTTAAACTCTTAACTATTCCTGAGGTGGCTCCGAAATGCGGCACACATTTTTGCACAACATGATGCAAAATGAAAGACCCAAAAAAGGTAAAAACTCGTCGGAGTTACGATGCTGACTTCAAGCAAGAAGTGATCAGAATGCTTGTTTCGGGCAGAAGTGCCAGGGAAACTTCGGAGGCTTTTGGAATTGCCGAGAATGTTCTCCATCGTTGGAGAAGAATGGCAACAAAAAAGACAAAATCGAATAGCGGCGAAAGTGGCAACGATAAAGCAGTGAAGCTAGCTGCGGAAGTTGCTAAGCTTCGTGCTGAAAATGAGCGCCTGAAAACCGACCGCGAGATCTTAAAAAAGGCATTAGGTCTCTTGAGCCAGTCCGACTCAGGGACGTCTATGAGCTGATGTACTCGCTTTCTCGGACGCACAAGATCAATTATTTGTGCTCGCTTTTTGAGGTGAGCAGGACAGCATACTATCGCTATCGTCAAGGGAAGAGCCACAACGCTGATAAAAAATATAACCGGCCAAAGCATGAAATTCGGAAGGAGTTTATTCAAAATTTCAAGCGATACGGTAGTAGGCGCATTAGGGAATCCTTGAAGCAAAAGGGGATAAAAATCGGTCGCAGGAAAGTTGCTGAAATAATGCGAAAAGAGGGTTTAAGAGCCATTCAACCGCCGAAATTTGTTCGGCAGCGGCCGACCGTCAAGAACCACGGATAGTAAGCATGGAAAACGAGTATCTCCTAATCTTTTATTGGGTCAGCCCAAGCCAACCAAACCTAATTGTGTGTGGGTTTCCGATATCACGTACATCCCTCTAAGAGGCGGCAAATGGGCATATTTGTGTGTTTGGATTGATCTATTCTCACGGCAGGTAATTAGCTGGCAGTTGGACGATAATATGCAGGAAGGCCTTGTACGGGAGCCATTGGAAAGGGCCCTCTTGAGACGCAGGGTGAAGCCAGGTATGATTGTACATTCGGATCGTGGGGGCCAATATCTGTCGTACAAAATGAAAAAACTGATTAAGACCTTCAAACTGAAACAGAGCATGTCCCGCGCTGATGATCCATACGACAATGCTTGGGCAGAGTCGTTCTGGGGCAGGATGAAGGCCGAATTGGATATGCCGAAAGGTGGATATGAGAGCCTAGAAAAATTGAAGACCGTTTTATTTGAATACATTGACGGATACTATAATACAAGAAGGCTGCATTCTTCTTTAAACTATCTGAATCCAGCTGCCTTTGAGGCTGAATACTATCGGCAAACTGGGTAAGAACTGAGAATTTAAATATTTACTAACCCGCAAAAGTGTAAACCAAAACGGAACCACGTCATTCCTGACTAAACCTGACAACACTTAATTACTCCTCCTGACAACACCGATCACCTGTGACAACTCTTGACAATGCATGACCATTCCTGACAACACCTGACCCAACATGACCATTCCTGGCCACACATGACAACACCTGACCCAACATGACCATTCCTGACCACACATGACAACACCTGACCAAAACATGACCATTCCTGACCACACATGACCAAATCTGGCCACGTCACGACGGATACTCAATCGCCGCCCCCGTCTCCCGGTGCGATTTGTTTTCCCAAAGCCGCTTCCAACCTTCCTGTACAAAGCCGATCCCGTAACCGAAAAGCTGTGTAAATGCGGCACCAATGCTCAGGAATGCTACTTCCACGCTCTTCGTTTTGCGCAGTGCGTCGATGAATAGTAATGCAATGTAAAGGCCCAGAAACCACAAGCCGAGGTAAAAGAACGGTTCGAAAACAAAGTACCAGATCGGAATGCTGCAAACGCCCAATGTGAACAACAACGGAAATGTATGCACGAGTTTCAGTTCGTCGGGATAATAGCGGGCGATGTTGATGCGCGCCCGTCCGAAGAATTTGAGCTGCCTGAAAAACGCCCCGAATTGTGTGCGGCGTTTGTGGTAAATAAATGCCTCGGGGATCAACGCAGATTTAAACCCGAGCCGCAACGCTGCAATACTGAACAGGATATCCTCTCCCATCCGACTCGTCAGGAACCCGCCCGTGCGCTCCCACACCTTACGCGAAAGGCCCATATTGAAGCTCCTGGGGTGGAATGTACCGCCCATATTGTTCTTCTTGCCCCGAATGCCGCCGGTCGTAAATACCGACGTCATTGAGTAACTAATGGCCTTCTGGATGGGCGTAAATGATGGATGGTCTGTATCCGGCCCGCCGTAGAGGTCTACATAGTCCGTATTCAACCTGTCTTCGACGATGGAGAGGTAGTTCGGTTCAATCAACGCATCCGAATCCAGCAATATGAAGTAATCGCCCGCAGCGCGCTCAAAACCGTGGTTACGGGCAAAGCCCTGGCCGCCGTTTTCCTTATAATAGTAATGGATATCGAGCTTCTCTGCGAAAGATTTCACCACGCCATCCGCTTTGGTTCTCGAACCGTCTTCCACGATCACAACTTCGAAATTTCGATAAGTCTGCGCAGCGAGACAGCCAAGCAATTCCTCTAACTCGTCGGGACGGTTGTAAACGGGAATAATGATAGAGTAGCGGCGCATTGTTTAATGGATAAACTTATGAACAAATAAATGCCGTTAGGCATGTAATATTGGTAGCCCGACATGATCAACACCGGTTCCTAGAAATGCCCTGGGCATGTAACAACAAAACGGTTGCGTTGGTCACAAGTATCTGTTGTTGCATCCCTGGCGGGATTTTAGCACTACTTAATCTTTCAAATGCTACCAATATTACATCGCTATGCGATTAGGCTGTTACCTCCGCCAACGCCTCTTCATTCGCAGCGATGATCCGCTCCAAATGCGCGTCCGTAAGCGCCGTCGATAGGAACATGGCTTCAAACTGGCTTGGTCCCATGTAAATGCCGCGGTTGAGCATGGCGTGGAAGTATTTGCCGAAAAGCGGCAGGTCCGAAGATTTGGCCGAAGGAAAATCGGTTACTGCATCGGGCGTGAAGAACAGCGTATACATGGAACCGATATGGTTCAAGGTGTATTTCAAACCTAACTTTTCCATTGAATGACGAAAACCGGTTGCAAGCTTGTTACCCGCATTTTCGAGCTGGGTGTAAACTTCCGGATGCTCATTCAAATAAGTAAGCATCGTGTATCCTGCTGCCATAGCGATAGGGTTACCGGAAAGCGTACCAGCCTGGTAAACCGGGCCGGCCGGCGAGACGTAGTTCATGATCTCTGCCTTGCCCCCATAGGCGCCCACAGGCATTCCTCCACCTATTATTTTTCCTAACGTCGTTAAATCCGGCGTAATTCCGAATCTTTCCTGCGCTCCGCCCTTCGAAAGACGAAAGCCGGTCATCACTTCATCGAGGATCAAAACAATGCCTTCTTCATCGCAAATGCGACGTAAGCCTTGTAAAAAGCCCTCTTTCGGAAGTACGCAGCCCATATTACCCACCACCGGTTCGAGGATCAGCGCAGCGATCTCGCCTTTGTTGGCATCGACCAATTGCTGAACGGCTTCGAGGTCGTTGTAAGGGGCTGTTAACGTGTCATTGGCAACACCTTTGGTCACACCCGGGCTGTCCGGTGTACCAAATGTTACCGCACCGCTGCCCGCAGCAATCAGGAAGCTGTCGCCGTGACCGTGGTAGCAGCCTTCAAATTTGATGATTTTATCGCGCCCGGTGTACCCGCGCGCGACGCGAATGGCCGACATCGTGGCTTCGGTACCAGAATTCACCATCCGCACCTTCTCAATCGACGGCACCATGGATACGATCAGCTCCGCAATCTCCACTTCCCTGCGCGTAGGTGCGCCGAAAGAAAACGAATGCTGAATGGCATCGGAAACAGCTTTCTGGATCAGTTCATGACCGTGGCCGAGGATCATCGGCCCCCAGGAGTTGATCAGCTCGATGTATTCGTTGCCGTCCTCGTCGTAGATGTAAGGCCCTTTGGCCGATTTGATGAATATTGGAGTACCGCCTACTGCGCGGAATGCGCGTACGGGCGAGTTCACGCCTCCGGGAATATAATTTTGTGCTTTTGCGAAAAGTTGCTGGCTCGTTGAAGTATTCATTCTGTTAAAAAAGGTTGGTATTATCTGTCCACCGGCACCCATTTGGAACCGCTGTATTTCAGGACAGGCGTAATCTGGTTTTCATTCGCTTTGGTATAATCAAAGCCGGAGAGCAGGTATTCCTCACTACCGAATTTCCGCGATTGCAGACCGGAAGGAAGCTTGTCTTTGTATTTGGAAAGCATCCGCGCGAAGAAAAGCAGCTGGTCGTAGCCCTGGTAGGAATATACCGAAGGGAAAGTACTGGTTTTGGTATAATAATTCTTCTGGAATATGCGGATCGTCTCCTTCTCGCGATCCACGTAATCCGCATCGATCAATGTTAACCGCGCGCCGTAACGCGACAATCTGGACTGTTGGGTATTGAAGCTCGTCGAAGTAGCCAGAACCGGCAGCGTATTCAATTTGCGGCCGTTCAAAACTTCGATCAGGTGCCCACCCGATTCGCCATCCGACGAAAACAATGCGATATGCGCCGGTTTGTTGGTTTCAAATGAAGGTACTTTGCTTTCGAGCGATTCGCGGTCGGGCTGGATGCGGGCAATGGACATTACTTTCCCACCTTTGGCCTTCCATTCGGTAGCGTAGGAAGCGGCCATGACCGAGTCCTTAGCAGTGTTACCGTAGTAAATTACAGTGTTAAGGCCGGGCGAAAGGGTACGCATCCACTGGGCAGCTTTCTGGGTCTGATAGCTAATGGAAGGATGCCCGAGGTAAATGTTTCCGCTTTTCAACAAGGCGCCGTCGGTCGACAGCGGATTGAGCATAATGGCGTTACTTCCTGAAACAAAATCGGCCGCCACATCAAAAGTACCGGCATACAATGGCCCGATGATCATGTCTGAAAGCTGGAAATTTTTGTTATCAGCAATGGCCTGCATGCTTTTGGCATCATTGCTAACATCGTAAGCCCACAAATTAACGGTGATGCCCTCCGCTTGAAGCTGTTCTTTTGCCACCGTCAGGCCCAGGTAATAATCGTAGGCAAACTGGTTCGAGCGGCGTTTGGAAGTGTGGAATTCGTCCAGCCGGAACGGCAGCAGTACCGCCACATCCAGGTAACCCTTCGTCCATTGCGTATCCGACTTAGGTGTACTGCGCTTCGGTGCCTCCTCTGCCTTTTCATTTTTGCGGAATTTGAATTGCTTGTCCAGCTGCTCGGCATAAGCCAGGTCGCCTTGTGCAGGTGTGCGGGTGGCCTGAATGGATTGGTAAACCATCAATGCAATGTCACGGTCGGAAGGATATTGCTTTTGCAGGTCTTTCAGTTTCAGAAAATCCTTGATAGCGCCCAAATGATGCTGCTTCAATGCCTGCACATCTTTGTTCAGGGAGGATTCCTTGATCCTGGCCAACTGATCCAGGCCGTCGTTGATCTGCCCGTTGGCGAGGCTTACCGCGCCCAGCAGGTAATAAACATCATTGATTTTATTCCAACCCGGATACCGGCTCTGCAATTGCAGCAGCATCGGTTTGGCATCCTTGTAACGTTTCAGCTGGTAGGCGCTCAATGCATAATAATAATGCGCGTAAGGCGAATAGGCCGTTTTCGCATTCACGCTCGTCATGGGATAGAACTTCTCCATCGCCACCGCGTATTTACCTTGTTTGTAATCTGCCAGGGCCGACCGGTACCTACTTTCCGCCTGGGCGTTGCCTTGCCCGAATGACGGCTGGTACAAGCCGATAGAAACTGTCAAAATCAAAAAAAAGATAACTTTCATCAGGATTTCGGGGTCAAGATTGTGGTGATCTTTTAGCTGCAAAAATCAGCCCAAAATGGAAAAAAACGGGCAATATCCCAACTGGAACATTGCCCTTTATTATTACGATCTGAAAAACCTTTTATTTCTTTTTGGTCTTTTTCTCTAATTCAGCCTGCTTCTTTTTCGCTTCCTCCGCAGCCTGCAACGACTTTTCAAGATACTTCTGGAATTTGTTCTGCTTCTTCTCGCCGGTAGCATTTTTCTTGCGGTTCTCTTCGAGGATGTTTTTGATTTTATCCTCATTGACGAAGCGCTTGATGAGTAGCTGCTGCGCGATGGTAACGATGTTTGAAACAAAATAATAGAACGTCAGACCAGCCGGGAACGAATTCAGGATGAACATGAACATCAGCGGCATTACGTAACCGAGCGCCTTCATATTCACTGGTCCAGGCTGGGTCGGCGTGTTCTGGTTGTTGTAGTAGGCATAACCAATGCTCGAAGCCGTCATCAGGATCGTGAACAAGCTGATGTGGTTACCGATACCGAAAGGCACATTGAACGGCAGCTTGAAGAACGAGTCGTAAGTCGAAAGGTCGCTCGCCCACAGGAACGACTGCTGGCGCAGCTCGATCAGGTTCGGGAAGAGGAAGAAGAGGGAGAACAGGATCGGCATAGTGGCCAGTACCGGCACACAGCCGCTCAACGGGCTCACGCCTACCTGCTGGTAAAGCTTCATTTGCTCTTGCTGCTGCTTCGCGATATCGTCTTTATTCTGTTCGCGGATTTGTTCCAGTTCAGGCGCCAGAATCCGCATTTTCGCCATGCTGATGTACGATTTGTAAGTCAGCGGCGTCAGCAATGTTTTAACAAACAATACCAGGAGAATGATCAGCAAGCCATAGTTGCTCACAAATCCTTCGAGCAGGTTGAAAAGCGGAACGAGGAAAAACTTGTTGATCGGTTTCAGGAATGCGTAACCGAGGTACACGTTCTGGTCGAAGTTCTCCGCCTTTACTTTGTCTACAATGTGGTATTCGTTAGGTCCGAGATAAAACTGGAAGTTCGCCTCCCCTTTCTGAACAGCCGCCGTCGGTATACCCGCGAAGATGTTCATGTTTTTCACAATCACCGAGTCTTCCGCATTCACATTCGCACGCATAGTCACGTTCGTGAGCGGTTGCTTTTCCGCAATCAGACCTGCGAGGAAGTACTTATGCTTAATGGTAAACCATTTAACCGGGTCAGCCGTTTTTTCCTCTTCATTGGAAGTCGGGCTCGTAGGAAGGCTTTTCAGCTCGTCCGTGTAGTAGTTAACGGTAACCACCTCACGGTTTTTCTTCATGTCGTTTTCCAGTTGCAACAGGTCGTTGTCCCAGTGGAACTCTACCGATTTATTGGCTGGCAATGCGCCATTCGCTTTGATACCATAATCGATCACATAACCGCTTCCGCGTACGACGTAAGTCTGCTCCACGGCCTGGTTATTTTTCAGAATCGTCCGGTAAGTAATCACCGCCGAATCTTTCTCAGCCAATGTACGGTCCTGCGCGTCGGTGGTGAAAGTCTGGTTAGTCAGTCTCACATCCCCGGTTTGCGTCGGCAAATCGATCTGGAAATTGTTGTGGTTTTCGGCAATCAGGTAAAGTGGTTTCTGATCGTAGGTTTTGTAGTTTTTCAACATTACCTCTTTCATTACCCCACCCTTGTTGGTGAAAACAACGCGGGCGTCCTTCGTTTCGATTACCAGGTCCTTTTGAGGAACAACAGTAGAATCAACTGATTGTGAGGAATTTCGGGTAGTATCCGAAGTGACAGACGCAGGCTTGGCAGCCGCTTTCTTCACCTCCGCTACCGGCGTGGGTTCCACAGGTTTCGGAACCAATACCTGGTAGCCTATCAGCATCAGCATGATCAAGACCAGGCCGATTACAAAATTTTTATCCATTATTTACTTTAAATTGTTGAAATAACATACCGCTTGTAAGGCGGCAAAGGTAACAAGTTTTTTCGCTTAACAGGCCTTAAATGTGATCAGTGGGAAACTGGCGTCAGAGCTCCTACGGATCTTTTCTGCGTTGAATAGGCCAATGCCGCAGCTACGAAATTCACGAAGATCGGATGCGGGTTCATTACCGTGCTCTTCAGCTCAGGGTGGAACTGCACGCCGATATAGAATGGGTGCGAAGGCATTTCCACCATTTCGACGAGATTGTTGTCGGGATTAATACCGGTGGCTACCAGGCCTTTTTCGTCGAATTCTTTCAAATATTTGTTGTTGAACTCGTAGCGGTGGCGGTGACGCTCGCTGATATTGGTCTTGCCGTAGATTTTGTGGGCCAGCGTGTCCTTTTTAATACGGCACGGATAAGCGCCCAGACGCATGGTTCCTCCTTTGTTGGAAACGTCTTTCTGATCTTTCATCAGGTGGATCACCGGATGTGAAGTGGTTGCATCCATTTCAACCGAATGCGCATTCTCCCAGCCGATCACGTTACGCGCGTATTCGATCACGGCCATTTGCATACCCAGGCAGATACCGAAGAAAGGAATGTTGTTCTCACGAACATACTGGATCGCGGCAATCTTGCCTTCGATACCGCGCTCTCCGAAGCCCGGAGCTACCAGTACACCATCCAGGTTTTCCAGTTTTTCCACCGCATTCTCGGCAGTAAGGCTTTCGGAATGGATCCATTCAATATTCACCTTGCATTCGTTAGCTGCACCGGCATGGATAAACGACTCCACGATCGATTTATAAGCGTCGTGCAGTTCCACATATTTACCCACCAATCCGATACGAACCGAGTCGATCGGGTTTTTCAGGCGGGAAAGGAAGGTCTTCCACGATTCGAGGTCCACATCCTTGTCATTATAAATGTCGAGCATATATAATGCACGCTGGTCGAGGCGCTCTTTGAGCATCAGCAAAGGCACAGCGTAAATGGTGTCCGCATCCATCGCTTCGATCACCGAATTCACCTGTACGTTACAGAACAATGCAATCTTCTTGCGGATGTCATAAGGCAGCGGGTGCTCGGTGCGGCACACAAGGATATCGGGCTGAATACCCGATTCCTGCAACATCCTTACCGAGTGCTGGGTTGGCTTGGTTTTCAGCTCGCCGGCGGAGTTCAGGTAAGGGATCAGTGTAAGGTGAATCACCAATGTGTCCTGGTGGTCCATTTCGAATTTCACCTGACGAACCGCTTCCAGGAACGGCAGGGACTCGATATCCCCTACGCAACCACCGATTTCCGTAATCACAATATCGTAATCGCCGGACTGGCCCAGCAACAGCATGTTTCTTTTCAGTTCGTCGGTAATGTGCGGAACCACCTGTACGGTCTTTCCAAGGAAGTCGCCGCGACGTTCGGCGGTAATAACGTTGTGGTAGATACGCCCCGTGGTGACGTTGTTTGCCTGTGAAGTGCGAACGTTCAGGAAACGCTCATAATGCCCAAGGTCGAGATCGGTTTCAGCTCCATCGTCTGTTACGTAGCATTCACCGTGCTCGTAAGGATTCATGGTTCCCGGATCGATGTTCAGATACGGGTCAAATTTTTGGATTGTGACTGAGAGGCCTCTCGCTTGTAGTAATTTAGCTAGTGATGAGGCAATGATTCCCTTGCCAAGTGAAGATGTAACACCGCCCGTAACGAAAATGTACTTAGCGGTCTTTCGTGCTTTGGAAGCCATAAGACTTTGCTGTTTTTCTATGATTACGGGATACAAAGATACAGGATTATTAGAAGAATCTAAGCGCGGCCAGTTTAAATATTTAGCTGGAAAACAGTAAGCGCCTGGCAGTGTGGCTGGTAATAAAATATAATTTTTTCTTGCCCCACGCCCTGGAATCGCACTTTTCGAACGAAAGTGGCGGACTTAACACCTTCATAAAATGGGTAAAATTCCATTTAAAAAAAGTGTATTGAAAAATTTATATTCTCAAACTCCCCCCTGTTCTCACGCGCCTGTGGTCGATTCCTTTCTACGACATATAAAATAAGGTAACGGCAGGCCTTTCCAGAATTTAAATTTCTATTTTGCATTTATTCCAAACCTTTATCACCTCAATACAAATGATCAGAAAGTTATTGCTCCTTCCCGCATTGCTATTTTGCGGCACCAACGCCTGGGCGCAAACGGCCACGGATTCAAAAAAACCGCTTAACATTATCGTCTTCGGTGCCCACCCCGACGACTGCGATCTCGGCGCCGGCGGCATTGCCTCCATTTATTCCTCGATGGGCCACAAAGTGAAGTTCGTTTCCCTAACCAATGGCGACAAAGGCCACCAGGATATCGGCGGCGGAGAATTGGCTAATCGCCGCTACAAAGAAGCACAGGAAGCTGCACGCCGCTGGGGAATCCAATACGACATTCTCGACAACCACGACGGCGAGCTTTTCCCTACGCTCGAAAACCGCCTCGCCGTGATCCGTAAAATCCGCGAATGGAATGCCGACGTAGTGATAGCGCCGCGTACGAACGATTATCACCCCGACCACCGCAATACGGGCGTCGTGGTGCAGGATGCGGCGTACCTGGTCATTGTGCCGAATATTTTAAGCAGTGTACCTCCGCTCACCAAGAACCCGGTTTTTCTCTATTTCCGGGACCGCTTCCAAAGACCAAACCCATTCCGCCCGGATATTGCGATCGATATCACCGAAACGCTTGCTAAAAAAGTGGACGGACTCGATGCGCACGTTTCCCAATTTTATGAGTGGCTTCCTTGGACAAATGGTGATCTTGCTAACGTTCCCAAAGATGTGGTCGAACGAAAAAAATGGCTCCTCGCATCCATGGAAAGGCGCTCTTCCGTGAACCCGGAAATCAAGGCTTCGCTGGAAAAATGGTACGGTACGGAGAAGGCAGAGAAGGTGAAATATGTAGAGGTTTTTGAAATCACTGAGTATGGAAAACAGCCGAATGCGGAGGAGGTGAGGAGGTTGTTTCCGATGCTGCCGAAGCTTTAATTTTGGATGACTGAATGATTGAATGACCGAATATTTAAATGAAAAACTATTCAATCATTCGGTCATTCGGTCATTCAATCATTATAACTTTTCCGGGAACACCGCTTTCTATTTTGTAACCGATTTTTAACAAATCGCCTACATTTACTACGATAACCTGTCTTTGAAACTTTCGTAACCGTAAGAACGAACCAGTTGAAATTTCTGGTCAGCTTTCCATATCCCAATGGAAGGCAAATTAACACCGTTAAATGTTGTGGTCTTCACCATAGTATAGTGGATCATATCCTCAAATATGATTTTATCGCCAATTTCGAGAGGCTTATCGAACGAATAGTCGCCCATGTAGTCGCCTGCGAGGCAGGTCATTCCCCCCAGTCTGTAAGTCGGCTTTCCTGCTTCCGGCTCCTGGTATGCACCGCGGATGGCAGGCTTGTAAGGCATCTCTAAAGTATCGGGCATGTGTGCCGCGAAAGAGGTATCCAGGATGGCTACATCGATACCCTGGCTGTCGAGCACATCGAGCACGGTCGTGTATAATATTCCGGTGCGCCAGGCAATGGCTGAACCCGGTTCCAGGATTACTTCCAGATTGTACTTTTCCTTGATGATGCTAACTAATTTAATTAGCTTACTAATATCGTATCCTTCCCTTGTCATGAGGTGACCGCCCCCCATGTTGAGCCACTTGACCTGATGCAGCAAATCACCGAACCTTTCCTCTAATGCGGCGAGTGTGCGCTCCAAAGTGTCGCTGCCATTTTCGCACAGCGTATGAAAGTGAATGCCGTCGATCCCTGCGGGAAGCTCGTCGGGTAGCTTGTCGCGCGTGACGCCAAGACGCGAGCCCGGTACGCACGGGTTATACATGTCGGTGGCCACCTCCGAGTACTGCGGGTTCACACGTATACCGCACGAGAGCGTCTTACCGGGATTCGCGGCCTTATATGCCTCTACCCTGCCCTGGAACCGTTCCCATTGGCTGAGCGAGTTAAAAGTAATGTGGCTGCTGCGCTGCATAATTTCCTCAAACTCGCTGTCGAGGTAAGCAGGCATATAGGTGTGCGACTGGTAACCCATAAAATCGTTGATCAGCTTGACCTCGTTCAGCGAGCTGGCTGTGGCTCCCGAGAGGTATTCCTTTACGATCGGGAAGGCGCTGTACATGGAGAATCCTTTCAATGCGAGGATAATCTGGCATCCCGCCGCTTTCTGGACCGAGTCGATCAGTTCGAGGTTCTTGCGGAGCAACTCCTCTTCCAATACAAAACAGGGAGACGGAATTTCTTTAAAATCGATAGCCATTTGCTATAAATGAGTGTTGTTAGAATCTTCTTGCATGCAATGATTGCATAATTTTGTACACAAAACTATAAGTTTGAGTTTCCAAATCATGACCATTTTTCACACAGCCCCGCTAACCTGCCTATGTCCTTCCTTGTTTTAGATATTGAAATGACCGGACCCGAGCCTGGCTGGAACGAGATTATCCAGATCGGAGCGGAGTTTTTTGACGACAACTGGCGCTCGCTCGGGACCTACCTGCAAAATGTATATCCGGAGAATGAGGAGGCATTTTCAGTGAAATCGGAAGAGGTGCACGGGCTGTCGCTCGACGATCTCGAAGACGCCCCGATGATCTACGACGTGCTCCCTGAGTTTGAAAAATGGATCAAAAAACTGAACGTCGGCAAACCCAGCCTCGCGAATGTGGTCATTTGCGGCCAGAGCGTGATCAACGATATCAACTTCCTCCGCTTCGCCTACCGCAACGAAAAAATGAAATGGGGCTTCTCCAACAAACAGCTCGACCTTCACACGGTTTCTTATTTATTTTTCCAGATCCTCGAAAAGAACGGCAAACAAGTGCCGCGCTCGCTGAGCCTCGGCTCGGTGGCAAGCTATTTTGGGTTTGAGCGGGAGGAGGAAACGCACAATGCATTGGAAGACGCCCGCCTCACCGCCAAATGCTTTAAAGAATTTTTCAAGCTCATCGACCACGTCAAGCTCATATGATCGATTACAACCCCAAAGAGTGGTTCCGTTACATTTTCTATTTCCAGAAGGCCGACACCGTGCGCAAACTGGCGCCGATGATCCTCACCATGGCGGCCTATTCCAGTGTGGTCGCATACATTATTATCATACACTTCAAAATCACCGAGAACAACGATCTGAAAAACATCTCGCTCATGCACTCGCTGCTGGGCTTTGTGATTTCGATGCTGCTCGTGTTCCGGACCAACACCGCTTATGATCGCTGGTGGGAAGGGCGCAAGCAATGGGGATCGCTCGTGAACGGCAGCCGGAACCTCGCGTTGAAACTCGCGGCACTGATCGGCCCGGAGTATGCAGCGGAGCGCGAGTTTTTCACCAAGATGATTCCAAACTACGCATTCGCATTGAAAAACCATTTGCGGAACACCTATGTCTCGGAAGAATTCGACGACTCGGCCCTATTTAAGAAATCGGCCCTGATCGCGACGGACCATGTTCCCAACCAGATCGCCGCCGCATTGTTTGCCAAAGTGATCGAGCTGCAACGAAAGGGAGCACTACTGCCCGAGCACACCATTATATTGAACCATGAACTCGAAGGCTTTACGAATATCTGCGGCGCCTGCGAGCGGATCAAGAATACTCCTATCCCACTGTCGTACAGCTCATTCATCAAGAAATTCATCTTCATCTACTGCCTCACGCTGCCGATCGGGTACGTGTTCAGCCTGCATTTCCTCGTCATTCCGTTCGTGATGTTCGTGTTCTACATCCTTGCGAGCCTCGAAGTAATCGCCGAGGAAATCGAAGACCCGTTTGGCGACGATAGCAACGACCTGCCCATGGAGCGCATATGCAAAGGCATTCACACATCGACCCGTGCATTGCTCAAATAGCCCTGAAATCCCGGAATGATTAGAAAGTAATTAGAAAATGATTAAAATCTAAAATTTTTCCGGGATTTTCACAGGATCTCATTTAAAGTAATTTCCGCCCCCTTCCTAACTTTTTCACCAAAATCGGTTTCCACAGGATCCTGATTTCCCCCACTCGCTTCATTTTCGCTTAACATTAGCATGTAATAGCACCTTGTTTCTTCAAAAAGCACAATTTTTGGACTTATTAGAGCATTTGGCAATGCCTCTTTCTGTTGGTAATTTCAATTCAACCCCCTCCCCCCACAGACGGTCCGGAAGGGGCGATTAATCAGAATAAACGATTACCAATATGAAAAAAACCACATTTTTAATCGCCATATTATTTGTCGGATTGCTTGCAGTCACAGCCCATGCGCAGTCGATCGTAGATCCGGGAATTTCCGTTTATAACTATAAGCATCCGAACAAAGCAGCACAAGCCAAAGCTGCCGGCAAGGATCAGAAAACCATACGCGTTGCGAACATGAGGACCATCGAGCGCTTCGGCAAGTACCAGACGAAGTATGCGAGCACTACGCCCAAGTATGCGCCGCGGCCCGCCGCACTCGTGGTAACCCGCGAATACAAGCCGGAAGGAGTGGAAATCAACCCGCTCATCTCGCCGAGAAACTACAAAACCCCCACTATCAGTGTGACCAAGGATACGGCGCAAATGGCTGAATATTATAATACGCCGGATAAGGTTTATCCGACGCAAGATTAACCATTGTATAGTTGCACAAAAACGCCGGCTTCCATGAGGCCGGCGTTTTTTTATTCCAAAATCGATCCAAATATTTATTAAAAAGGTCAAATTAAGGCAATTAGGAATTTTTTAGGCTTTTTTTGTCTGTTTTAAACGAGCGGTTTTTGCGCCTTTAAAAAACTAAATTCTTTCCGATCAGAATGCTAACCCGCTGAAAAATAATTTGCTACATGATTGAATTTTATAGTTCAATGTTTGAAATACATATGAATTCTAAAAAAGCTTGCAGGTAATTTTGAAAACAAGTCCTGATAACCTGTTTCTTAATTAACCTTCTAATGAATCCTAAACCACTCATTTTGGCAGCATTGCTCGCGTGTGCCGCGGGCCTGGGTAATGCGGCATCCTCGCAGCCCATTCGTATCTCCGATCCCGGCATTTCGAGCCACAACTACAAGCATCCCAACAAAGCGGCGGCGGCGCCTAAGGCCAGGCTGGTTGTCGAATCCTCTGCTCCGGCGCTTGCCGCCCGCTTTGCTACATTGAACGTCGGGCAACCCGAAAACGACCCGACGCCCAAATATGCCCTACGCGAAGTGCGGTTCGTCATCTTCACGCGCCAGCGTACCCGGCTGAACGCGATCAACCCGCTCATCTCGACCCGCAATTACAAAACAGGTAATGGTGTGCATGCAATCAAGCCCGTTCCGGAAGAAGAATGGATCTGTGGTACAATGTGATTATAACAAATGGTACCCATTGCCAGCCGGTGCCTGACGCACCGGCTTTTCCCGTTGAAAGTGGTTTAACCGGGAAAATTTATGACGATACCAAGCGTCTCCCCTATTTAATTAATTTTTAACCCACTGGCTTTGTAGCCAATATTTGAATTTCATAATTTCAGCTCATGATACCGAATGAGACCGTAGCGCATTTTTACCAGACGCACCCCGCTGCGAAAGGGCTAAAAGGTCCGGACAAGACGACCGGGGACGAAGGTCATTTCAACGTCTTCTCCCGCGTGTTCTGCAACAAGTACACTTCGTATGCGAGAAGGGATTTCTACAAGATCTCGCTCATCCTCGGACGAGGGAAAATTACCTACGGCAACCAGGAGATCGAAATCAACCGCAACGCGCTGGTTTTCTTTAACCGTAATGTGCCCTATTCCTGGCAGGCGCTGTCGGAAGAGCAGTCGGGTTACTTCTGCTTGTTTACCGATCAGTTTTTGAGTACGATCAACCACTCGGCGACGATTTCCAACTGTCCTATAAAGCGCACCGACTGCATCCCGGTTTATTTTATCAATGACGAGCAGCAGGAATACCTGCTCAGCATTTTCGGAAAAATGCAGGCGGATATCGAATCCAATTACGTGCACAAATACGACCTCATGCGCAACTACGTGAATGTGCTCGCGCACGAGGCCATGAAAATGCAGCCTTCGGAGGTGAGCGATGTGCATGTGAACGGCTCTGCGAAGCTGTCGTCGCAATTCCACGAGCTGCTCGAACGCCAGTTCCCGATCGAATCCCCTGAGCATAAGCTCAAACTGAAAACCGCCAAGGATTACGCCACCAGGCTCGGCGTGCATGTGAACCACCTCAACCGGGCATTGAAAGAAATTACCGGAAAAACTACCACCGAACACATTATCGACCGCGTACTGGCGCAGTCCAAGGTAATGCTGCGGCACTCCAACTGGAGCGTCGCCGAGATCGCGTTCTGCCTCGGTTTTGAGTATCCTGCCTACTTCAACAACCTTTTCAAGAAACAAATAGGTACTACCCCCAAATCCTACCGCGTGCACGAACGCTAGGGATGTTTGAATTTTATAAGATATTGTTTGAAAGTAATAAACATTGCCACAGGACGTCGGGTTACCTTTGTGAAGCAATCCGACGGGCCTGGCGGACCACCGCTGTGGCGGACCACCGCTGTGGCGGACCACCGCTGTGGCGGACCACCGCTGTGGCATCCAATCTTTTGACCCCACACACACGCCCCGGTTCAGTTGCCATATAATTCTGAATGCAAATGACATCGAAGAAGTATTTCCCCTCTCTGTTTCTGACCCTCTCGCTGGTCGGAGCCGGTGAAAAACTGAGTGCCCAAACGCTTACATTACAACAAGCCGTGGAAACGGCAGTATCCAACTACGGAAGCATTAAAGCCAAGAACAACTACCTGAGCGCTTCCAAAGCGACGGTCCTTCAAAGCAAGAAGGAATATCTTCCCAACCTCAACCTGTCGGCCCAGCAGGACTATGGTACGATCAACGGCCAGAACGGCCCGCTGTACGGCCTCGGCTTGTCGGTGGCCTCGTCTGGGTTGCCGCTGCCCCAGCAGAACTGGAATTCGGCGTTCGGGGCACTGTACCTGACGAACGTTAACTGGGATTTTTTCGCATTCGGCCGCGCACGCGAACGTATCAATGTGGCCCAACAGGCCGTGAACCGCGACCGGGCCGACCTCGAACAGGAGCAGTTTCAGCACAGTGTGCGCGTAGCAGCAGCCTACCTGAACCTCCTGGCCGCCCAACGCCTGATCCGCTCCTGGGAAAACAACCTGGAACGCGCCAATGCATTGAAAACAGTGGTGGTCACCCGTGCCAAAAACGGGTTGATACCCGGTGTGGACTCCTCCCTGGCCAATGCGGAAGTTTCGAATGCGAAGATCAGCATTACCCAGGCAAGGGATTTTGAACAGGAACAAGCCAACACACTAGCGAAGCTCATGGGTATTACCGACCAGCGTTTTCAGCTCGACACCCTGCTCCTCGCCCGCATGCCGCGCACGATCGCCGATTCGGCTAACAAGACAGAAAACCACCCGCTGTTGAAATTCTACGCCAACCGCATCGCCGTCAGCGAACAGCAGGCCAAGTACTTCCAGACCCTTGGGATGCCGACATTCTCGCTGTTCGGGGTGTTTCAGGGACGCGGCGCGGGTTTCTCATCGACCTACGCCCAGGACCAGACGGCCTATACGCATAATTATTTCGAAGGCATTAAGCCTGTCAGGGCCAATTACCTGCTCGGTATCGGCGCTACCTGGAACATGACCAGCGTCCTGCGCACCCGCCAGCAGGTGATGTCGCAGAAGTTTGTTTCCAATGCTTTGAAAGAAGAATACGACTTGGCCGATCAGCAGTTGAAAAACCAGCTCATTCTTTCGGAGACGAAGATCAGCAATGCAATCGCCAATTACCGTGAGGCTCCGGTGCAGGTACAATCGGCTTCCGACGCCTATTTGCAAAAGAGTGTTTTGTACAAAAACGGCCTGAGCAATATCGTGGATATGACGCAGGCCCTCTATGTCCTGAACCGCGCCGAAACCAGCCGAGACATCGCCGCTACGAATATATGGCAGGCAGTACTGCTCAAAGCGGCAGCGAGTGGCGACATCAGCGTATTTCTGAACCAGTAGCCTTAGCCTTGTGAGGTTGAAAATGGTCAGGAGTAGTCAGGTTTTGTTAGGAGTGGTCATTAATAGTCAGGAGTTGTCAAGGGTGGTCAGGAGTGGTCATTGATAGTCAGGAATTGTCAAGGGTGGTCAGGTTTTGTTAGAAGTGGTCATTGATAATGACATGTGTCTGAACGATTTCTGGTTTTGCTCCCAATATTACGCCCCACCAATGACCACACCTGACCATAAATGACTACCAATGACCACTCCTGACCATAAATGACTACCAATAACCACACCTGACCATAAATGACTACCAATGACAATACCTGACCACATCGTTCATTAATAAAGTAGTACCGTTACAATTTACATTTTCGTAACATGGATTTAATACGTTTTGCATTACGTAAACCGATCACCATCATGGTGATAGTCGCCGGTTTATTCTTTTTCGGTATCGATGCAGTGCGGAAAATCAAGGTCGATATTTTCCCGAAACTCGATTTACCGGTGATGTATATCGCTCACCCGTTCGGGGGGTACACGCCCGATCAGATGGAGACCTTCTTTGCCAAGCAATACATCAACATCCTCCTCTATGTAAACGGTATCAAAAGCATAGAAACGAAGAACATCCAGGGCCTTACCCTGATGAAGGTGAACTTCTACCCCGGTACCAACATGGCGCAGGCCTCGGCAGAACTGAGTGCATTCACCAACCGTGCGCAGGCCATTTTCCCGCCGGGCTCCAACCCGCCGTTCATTATCCGCTTCGATGCGTCGACATTGCCGGTGGGCCAGTTGGTATTGAGTTCTGAAAAACGCAGTAATAACGAACTGCTCGACCTCGCGAACGTGTATGTACGCTCGACATTTACCTCGATTCCCGGTCTGGTTTCGGCCCCTCCTTTCGGTGGTAACATCCGTACGATCGTCGTAAAGGCCGATCCTGAGCTGCTTCGTGCCCATAACCTTACGCCCGACCAGCTCGTGGAAGCATTGCGGGTAAATAACCAGACGGCACCTTCAGGTAACGTGCGTATCGGCGACAAAAACTACATTACTCCCACCAACACGACCGTTCGCAATGTGAAGGACTTTGAAAATATCCCCCTTTTCAAAGGCGGTGTGCAGAACCTCTACCTGCGCGATGTGGCTACGGTGGAAGACGGCGCCGACATTACCACCGGTTACGGGTTGGTGAATGGCAAGCGGTCTGTTTATATGAGTATCGCCAAAGGAGCCGATGCTTCTACCTGGGAGGTTGTCCAAAACCTCAAAAAGGCCATTCCACGCATTCAGAACACATTGCCTGAGGATGTGAAGGTAAGCTACGAATTCGACCAGTCTACTTATGTAATGAACTCGGTCAAAAGCTTGCTGACGGAAGGCGCCATCGGGGCCATCCTGACCGGGCTAATGGTACTCCTGTTTCTCGGCGATGCCCGCGGCGCATTGATCGTGATCCTGACCATTCCGACCTCCATTATCTCCGGGGTGTTATTCCTGAATTTGTTCGGCCAAACCATCAATATTATGACATTGAGCGGATTGGCCCTCGCGATCGGTATCCTAGTCGATGAAAGTACGGTGACGATCGAGAACATTCACCAGCATTTTGACATGGGTAAACCGAAAGCGCTCGCGATATGGGATGCCTGTAAGGAAATCGCCTTCCCCAAATTGCTGATCCTGTTCTGTATCCTCGCGGTATTTGCGCCGGCATTCACCATGGGCGGCATTCCGGGGTCGTTGTTCCTCCCGCTTGCATTGGCGATTGGTTTCAGTATGATCGTTTCGTACTTCCTCGCGCAGACGTTCGTGCCGGTAATGGCCAACTGGATCATGAAAGTGAAGCATCATAAAAAGGCCGACGGCTCTGAAATGACCGACGCGGAGGAGTTTGCCGCATCGGGCCTCAGCAAAGATCCCGACGCGCAAAAAGAAGCGTTGATCCACCGCGCGGATTTCGACCAGAATGGCAAAATCGGCGCATTCGAGCGCATCCGCTCGCGGTTCATGCGATTCATCAACCGGGTAATGCCTTTCCGCAAACCGATAGTGGCCGCCTACCTGATCATCACTACCGCATTGGCCGCATTCTTGCTAAGCCATATCGGAAAAGATGTTTTGCCCAAAGTAAATGGCAGCCAGTTTCAGGTGCGCCTGCGCGCTCCCCAGGGTACGCGTATGGAGCGCACCGAAGAAAAGACACTGAAAACGATCGATATTATCAAGAAGCTTGTAGGGCCTGAAAACGTGTCGGTAACCTCTGCTTACGTAGGTCAGCACCCCGGGTTATTCTCGGTGAGCCCTATTTACCTGTTCATGGCAGGTCCGCAGGAGGCAGTTTTGCAAGTGGGTTTGCATGAAGAATTCCATACCAATCTGGACGAACTGAAAGAAAAGATCCGGAAGGAAGTAAAGCAGTCTATGCCGGACGTGACCACTTCTTTTGAACCCATTGAGCTGACCGACAAAATCCTCAGCCAGGGCTCTCCCACTCCTATTGAAGTGCGGATGTCGGGCCGGGATAAGAAGCTGAACGAGCAATATGCCGAGAAGGTGATCGCCAAACTGAAAGAGATCAGCTACCTGCGTGATATTCAGCTGGCGCAATCCACCAAGTACCCCGCAGTGAAGGTTGAAGTAGACCGTATTCGGGCGGCGCAACTGGGCGTGGATATGAATGATGTTTCAAGATCGCTGATCGCTTCGACGTCCTCGTCCCGCTACACCGACAAGAATATCTGGGTGGACGAAAAAGGTGGTTTCAGCTACGCGGTGCAGGTGCAAGTTCCGGAAAGCAAAATGAACAGCGTACAGGAAATGAGTGAAATTCCCCTGCTTCGCAACAGCAACCGCCCCGTGCTCGGTGATATCGCCACCATTACGCCTGATACTACCTACGGCGAGAACGACAACCTCGGCGCCATGCCGGTACTCTCGGTCACCGCCAACCTGAACAATACCGACCTAGGTGTAGCGCAAGCTGATGTGCGGAAGGCACTGGCTTCCCTTGGGGAGCTGCCACGCGGGCTGACCGTGGAGCTGGTAGGTTTGAGCCAGACATTGACAGATACATTGGACAGCCTTCAAAACGGCCTCGTAGTGGCCATTGTGGTGATATTCCTGATGCTGGCCGCTAACTTCCAGTCGTTTAAGGTATCGGCGATCGTACTGGCGACAGTACCGGCGGTAATCCTCGGCTCGCTGGCATTGCTGATGGTAACCGGTTCCACATTGAACCTTCAAAGCTATATGGGCATTATCATGTCCGTGGGGGTATCGATTTCGAATGCGGTGCTTTTGATCACCAATGCCGAGCAACTGCGCAAGCACAGCGGCAATGCCATTGAGGCCGCGAAAGAATCGGCTGGCCTTCGCCTCCGCCCTATCGTGATGACCGCCGTAGCGATGGTGGTGGGGATGATCCCGATGGCGAGCGGGCTTGGCGAAGCAGGGGATCAATCTTCACCGCTGGGCCGTGCGGTAATCGGCGGGCTGATCGCCTCCACATTCGCTGCATTGTTCATTCTCCCGCTCGTGTTCGCGTGGGGACAGGGCAAAGCGTCGACGCAAAGCGTTTCCCTCGATCCTGAGGATGAAGAAAGCAAGTATTATGTTCCAATGACCCGTTAATTACAACATCGAACCTATCCGACTATGAGACATATTCATCAAATCGCCATGACCGTACTCGTTGCAGGCGCAGCGACGGTCCTGCAAAGCTGCGGTTCGTCACGGGCCGAAGAAGAAGAAAGCAAGAAAGCGGCGGCCGAAGCGAATGCGGGCGCTGCCGTGGTGGATGCATTTCCGCTCAAAAAAGAACAACTCGTATCCAATATCCAGATCCCCGGCGAGCTGATCGCCTACCAGCAGGTGGATATTTACGCGAAAGTGAGCAGTTTTGTCAAAAAACTCCACGTGGATGTGGGTACGGAGGTGCGCGAAGGCCAGCTGCTGGCCACGATGGAGGCGCCGGAGCTTACCTCGCAGCTTGTTGCGAGCGAGTCGCGCCTGAAATCGTTTGAAGCCATTTATCAGGCCAGCAAAGCGAATTACGAACGTCTGCTCGAAACGAGCAAAACGCCGGGTACCGTTTCGCAAAACGATCTGGACGTGGCGCTTGCCAAACAGCGCTCCGATCTTGCTCAACTGGACGCCGCACGCTCCGCCAGCCGCGAAATCACCGATACCCGCAACTACCTCGAAATACGGGCCCCATTCAGCGGGATCATCTCCGCACGTAATGTTAGCACAGGCGCCTACGTGGGGCCGTCGGGAAAAGGCTCGGAGTTCCCGCTTTTCACACTGGTAGAGCAACGGAAGCTCCGTCTGGTGGTAAGTGTGCCGGAGCAATACACCAGCTACCTCAAAAACCAGAGTCAGGTTACTTTCAAAGTGAAGTCGCTTCCCAACCAGAATTTCCCTGCCAAAGTAAGCCGCCTCGCGGGTGCGCTGGACGTGCGTTTACGCTCGCAGCGCACGGAAATGGACGTAATTAACAGTGATAGAAAACTTTTACCTGGTATGATTGCCGAAGTTTCGATCCCGCTATCGGGCGATGCGAACACTTTTGCCGTTCCGAGAACGGCCGTGCTGAACTCGACGCAAGGTACTTTTGTGATTAAGGTCGTAGACAAGCGGGCGGTTTGGATACCCGTAAAAACAGGTAGCAGCAGTACCGAAAAAACCGAGATTTTCGGTGATGTCAAAGAAGGTGACGTACTCGTGAAAGTGGCCAATGAAGAAATCCGCGACAATTCGGATTTGAAAAACGTGAAGCAGGAAGCTATCTAGCCGCGTCAGCGCAGGGCGGTTTTGCCCTCATTCAATACAATTCTTAGTTTAAAACCTGCAAGATCGGTCTTTACCTCACGGCAAAGGCCGTTTTTGTAGGAATACACCCCCTCCTTCCCATCCGGCAGCGTTACGCCGTACCGGCCCTCAGAAAGCTTCCGGATGTTGCACATCTTGCCGTAACGTTCGGAATAGACCTCTGTAATATTGATAGGTTCCTTGTAGTACAGGCTGGTAATAGTGTTGCTAATGGGCTTATTCACCACCACATTGGGCTTGTCGCTCACGTCCTCTCCCGAGAACAGCACTTCGTAAAGCGATTTGGAACTGGTTTTAGTGAGCGTCTTCTCTTTGAGATCCCCATTCACGTGGTGCGCACAGGTAGCGGAGACAAGCTTGCCCTGTACATAATTGGTCTGGGTCGAGTATGACCCTTTGTAGAACATGACCTTGAAATCCGATTCGATCCGGTGCGTTTCCGTATTGTCCACGCCCTTTTCATCGAATACCTTCAAAGACCCGATCGTACGTCCCGCCACGATCACATCGTAGACATTCTGCGCCCTGGCGGCGGAAACAGCGAGCATTAAACACCCGATCATTACAAATCCCGATACACGCATCATCCCTCTTGTTTTGGTTCCCAATCGTGTGCAATCTCCTAATAACTCCATTATTTCTGTTCCTATTGCCTTTGAACAAAGATTATCAAGCCATTAACTTACTGCAATGCACTGGAAGAGTGGTGACCGTTCGGGAAAAAGGGGGATTAAATGCCACACCAGTTAGTGAACGGCATCCGATCCCCCCGAATGCTTAAAACCGGCCGAATTTCAGGGTCAGGTTGTAAGAAATATTGCTCAGATCACTGTCGGTAAGGCCGTTGCCTTTCGCATTAAATGCTTTACGATAGGAAACACCGGGACTGAACCGCATCCATTTCAATAAATTAAACTCCACCTGCACACCCGGTTCCATTACGAAAAAGCATTTCGCGTCGTCGTTGTCGTGGCGATCGTCCCAATCATCCCAGTCCCAATCGTCCACATCGTGGCGATCGTATTGCAGCGTGAAACCGGCGCCGGTCAGTAGATTGGCCGTGACATGCACCCTGCGCGTCGATGCGAATACATACTCGGTCATCAATCCAAACTGACCATATTGATAAGTCATTTTACGGGCGGGGAAATTTTGTTCCAAAGCCGGCACCGGAATGTAGTTGGTAGTAGCAGAAGCGCCTAATCCGAGCAGAAACCGCTGATTAATAAACCAGCCGCCGTACAGCTCGGCTATATTCGCGTAATCGCCGTTGATTTTCGTAAACTTATTTGAAATCGCCGCATAGCCACCGGAGCGGTAGATGCCACGGCTTTGAAAGAGCGTTTGGTTATCCTGCGCAAAGGTGCTAACAGTGGCACCAAGGCCCAAGATGAAGGTGAGTGATAAGAGAGTCCTTTTCATAATCGCTAAGTTGTTTCTTCCGAGACAACCGGCCCCTTCGATCCCCCTATGCCAACTTTAATTTTTTCAAAAAACCGCTATTGGGCCAGCGAAAAATCCAGCTGCTGGATCAATGCTGGGTTTTCGGGTGACAGCGTAAAATACACTTTGATACTACCCGACGTACATTGCAATTTAAACGTGCCCCGGAGCTGATTTTCAGCGACCATGTCGGTCGACCCGGTGATTGTTCCCGCTTTGGCAAGCAATGCATCCAGCTCCTTGCGTCGATGCGACACGGAGCGGTCAGGGAAAAAGTTTTCTGCAAAAATGCCACTCTGTTCGACATTCTGCCAGGTCGGAAGGAGTTTCACGAGCTGGTCTTTTCGTTGTTTCAAAACGTTCGAGACGGCAACGGGCAGCGGTTTGAGTCCCGCTAATGCGATTACTGTATCCAGAACAGCCGTATTGATCGTGGCCATGCCCGCATACGTGCGGTTTGCGTGGGCGATAATCCCAATGCCGTATTCGGGCAGAATCTGCCACTGGCTCCCAAATCCCGGCAAGCCACCGGTATGCCCGATGCCCGTCCTACCCTCACAATCCTTGCTCCAACGCAACCCATACCCATAGGCAGAGACCATAGCACATGCCCGCCCGCCTGGGTACTTATACGAGGCATTCAAGCTGTTGAAATTCCAGGGCATTTGCATTTCCCGCACGTCGCTGCGAAGTACCGGACCAGCTTCCGCGCTGGAAGAAGGCGGCCAGGCCGACAAATGGAAGGCTACATATTTGCTGAAATCGTCGATGGAAGTGATAATTCCGCCCATGGCGCCATAAGTGCCGTCGTGTTCGAGTTCCTCCTCCTTCCACACATCATCTTCATACCGGTAACCGTGCGCCAGCAGGTTTTTAGGGGCAAGTGTATATTCCCAAATCGTGTTGTTCATGCCCAGCGGTTTGAAAATAACCTCATTAATGTACTGCTGATAAGGTTTGCCCGACACATTGGAGATGATCTTGCCCAGCATCGCAAAGCCCAGGTTACTGTATTCATACGTCACGCCCGGCACATTGGAGAAGGAAATGCCTTTGGAAATCAATGCGATGAGGTCCTCGTCCTTCGTATCCAGCTGGCGATCTCCCCAGGGGTTATCCTCGGGAAAGCCGGCCATGTGGGTAAGCAGGTGCCGGACGGTAATCGCAGGCGCATCTTTGGTCAGCGACGGCATGTTTTTCAATTCCGGGATATAAAGGTATGCGGGGTCGTCGAGCTTCAACTTCCCCTCCTTCCTTAGCGCCAGAATGCCCATTGCCGTAACGCTCTTGGACATGGACGCAATGCGGAAAAGGGATTGGGGCGTCGCTTTTCTAGAAGTTGCGATCTCCGAAAAGCCCTGCCCGCCCGAGACCAGCAGCTTGCCGTCCACCACCAACCCGAATGCCAGCCCCGGGAAATGGTTTTTCTCCGCGTAATCATGGTAGAGTTTCTCAATGACGGGAAGCGTCGCCCTGATTTTATCGAGCCGCTCCTGAGGGGCCGTTTGTGACCAGGTTTGTAATGCAACTAAACTAAGGAGTGAAGTGAAAATGACGCGCATCAGGCAGTGAACAGGTTGGTTAGGTGATTGGGTGAAGTTAAAAAACAGTCACCGTTTTGCCTACTATTTTCCTTATAACCACCTCTTTCATCACCGTTCAATCATCAAAATGCAACGATTCTTGGTTTTGTACAACACATACTTTTTAATTTAATTTAAAAAATACAATTCCTATGAATTAAATGACGGCTGGATGCGTTAAATTTGCATTACTGAAAGTTTAGAACTGCACATAATGCAATTTTTGAACCTCTAACCTCTGAGTCGAAAAAATTAAAAAAATTATATAAAGACATTACTAATCCCACGTCATGAATTATTCGATTTTCGCTCCTTCCGATTCCAGACGATATTTAAGATGGGCCGTCGCGGCCTTCTTCTTCGTACAAGGACTCAGCTTCGCCGCCTGGGCAAGCCGTATCCCGGACATTAAAAACATGCTCCACCTCACAGAAGGTGGTCTCGGAACCGTGCTTTTGGCCCTCCCTTTGGGCTTAATGGCCAGCCTTCCGATCTCCGGCTGGATGGTAACCCATTATGGCAGCAAGAAAATGGTGCTCATTGGCGCCGTTCTGTATGCTATCACGCTGACATTCATCGGTTTTGTAACCCGCACCGAGCAACTCGTTATCGCATTGTTCGCATTCGGGCTATGGGGAAACCTCACCAACATTGCCGTTAATACGCAAGCAGTGGCGGTCGAACAGGTTTATGGCAAATCCATTATGGCATCCTTTCACGGCTTGTGGAGCCTTGCGGGCTTCGTGAGCGCCATGATCGGCTCGCTGTTCATTTCGGTGCACATTCCTCCTCATATCCACTTCATCGTCATCGCGTTGATTGCGTTTGCTGTCATTTTTACGGCGTACAAGCACACCATGCCTGATACCGAGAAAGAGGCTGGCGAAGAACAACCAATGTTCGTAAAGCCCGACCGTGATCTTCTGATTCTGGGCTTGATCGGCTTCTGTGCGATGGTCTGCGAAGGCGCCATGTTCGATTGGAGCGGCGTTTATTTCCAGGAGGCCGTGCACGTGCCGGCTTCGATGACCACACTGGGTTATGTGGCTTTCATGGGTACCATGACCGGCGGACGTTTTGCGGGTGACTGGTTGGCCAACCGTCTCGGACGTCGTAAAATGCTGCAATTGAGCGGCACATTAATGGGTACCGGCCTTGCTATTGCGGTAGCATTCCCGACGCTGATCACTGCTACATTGGGCTTTCTGCTGGTAGGTTTTGGCGTATCATCGGTTGTTCCGCTGGTTTATAGCGCAACCGGACGTTCTAAAACCATGTCGGCTGGAATGGCGCTGGCGGCGGTATCTTCCATCAGCTTTATCGGCTTCCTGATCGGCCCGCCGTTGATCGGTATCGTGGCGCAGTTCGCCAACCTCCGCTGGTCGTTCGCGATCGTAGGTGTGCTGGCAACACTGACGGCCTATTTGTCGACCAAAGCCCGTCTGATCGACTAAGACATACTGGTACAACATATTTTTTCAATGCGAAAAGAGGATAGCGGTGACGTTATCCTCTTTTCGTTTTAAAGCGCAAAACCTATGAAAAAACTCAGCCTGGGCATTGGCCTGCTATTCCTATCCCTCACCGCCGTAAATGCTCAAAATAACGCATTACGGCCACTGGACATGAATCTGGAAGCATACGCCTACCCTTTCCCCGTCGACTACCTCGAATGGGAATCGCAGGGCGAAAAGCTTCGCATGGCCTACATGGATGTAAAGCCCGCGCAGGCGAACGGACGGGCAGTCATGCTCCTGCACGGGAAGAATTTCAACGGCGCATATTGGGAGGAAACGGCCAAGGCACTCGCCGATAAAGGCTTTCGGGTGATCATCCCCGATCAGATCGGCTTTGGTAAATCGACCAAACCGCTGCATTATCAGTACTCATTTCATGACTTGGCGGCCAACACCAAAAAGGTCCTCGACAAGCTGGGCATTGGTAAAATAGCCGTTCTGGGGCATTCGATGGGCGGGATGCTGGCAACGCGTTTCACGTTGATGTACCCGGAAATGGTGGAAAAATTCATCCTCGAAAACCCGATCGGCCTTGAAGATTACAAGACGACGGTGCCGTTCCAGCCTGTGGATAAATGGTATATGAGCGAATTGAAAAGCGATTTCAATTCCATTAAAAACTACCAGTTGAACAGCTACTACGACGGTAAGTGGAAGGACTCCTACACCAAATGGGCGAACCTGCTGGCCGGTTGGACGCTCGGTAAGGACTATCCGAGAGTGGCCTGGAACAGTGCATTGACTTACGATATGATCTACACCCAACCTGTTTGCTACGAGTTCAGTTTGGTTAAGGCGCCTACGCTGCTCATCATCGGCCAGCGCGACCGGAGTGCCGTAGGCAAGAACCTGGCGCCTGAGAATGTGCGAAAAACGCTCGGAAATTATCCGGAACTCGGTAAACAAACTAAGGCAAAGATCCCTAATAGTGAGCTGGTAGAACTCGATAATATCGGCCATTTACCGCATATCGAGGATTTCAACAGGTTTATCACGCCGCTGATACGGTTTTTGGAGAAATGATACGGTCGATTTATACTTGTAATATACAATTTATAATTATAAATCAATAGAAATACAAATGCCGCACAGGTTGCTAACCGTGCGGCATTTGCGCCAACTTTGTCGTTACATGCCTAACGGCATTTTCGACACCTATTAGTTATCATCGAAGCTACCAATATTACATCGCTACGCGATTAAGCTCTTCCGCAATCCAGTGCCGTCAGGCACGTAACATTGGTAGAGACGTCGGCAATTACTTAACGTTTGAATGCCGTCAGGCATGTGCAACTGCAAAGCGAAGGTAGTTAAGTCTCCGAAGGTATATCCTGTTTTCTCTATACAAATCGCTTCACTTACAAGCTATTGGAATCAAGCCATTTACCCTAAAAACTGATTCACGTAGTTACGGCTCGTAAGAATGGCGCTTTTTACATCCGTAATATTGCCCTCATAAGCCTTATCTTCTACTTCAATTACCACGGGACCGCGATAGCGTACATCGGTCAATGCCGCGAAGAAGCCCCGCCAGTTCACATCTCCGAGACCGGGGAGTTTGGGTGAATGGTACTCCAAAGGATTAGCCAGAATGCCTACATTGTTTAATTTATTTTTATAAACCTTCGCATCCTTCAAATGAATATGATGTAAGCGTGATTTATAATTATAAATTGGCAGTAGCTCATCCATCATCTGCCAGATCATGTGTGACGGATCGTAGTTTAAGCCAAACAACGGATCCCGGATGATTTCAAACATCCGGTCCCACACAGCCGGGCTGATCGCGAGGTTCTTCCCTCCCGGCCATTCGTCGTCGGTGAAGAACATGGGGCAGTTTTCGATGCCGATTTTCACATTATTTTCCTCGGCCACTTTCACGATCGCAGGCCATACATCGGCAAAACGGGCCAGATTGTCTTTAATGCTTTTCGAAGGATCGCGGCCAATGAAGGTAGTTACGACAGGGATATCGAGCTTCGCAGCTCCGCGGATTACCTGCTTAATGTGTTCTATATAGTATTCCGAGCGGTTCGGATCGGGATCGAGCGGATTGGGATAGTAACCCAGCGCGGAAATGAAGACCCCCGCTTCTTTTAAGTTATGCTTAATGGACGCAACCTTCTGATCCGTGAGGTTGCTCACGTCGATATGCGTCACGCCTGCGTACCGTCGGCTGTCGGCATTATCGGCCGGCCAGCACATCATTTCTACACATGAAAAGCCATTATTTCCAGCAAATTGAACGACGTGTTCAAAGCCGAAATCGGCCAGGATTGCACTATTAAAACCTAATTTGAGCATAAGGACTTAGTTTTTTGGCAAACATCAACAAAAAACGAGCGGGTTTCAAGGATTGCCGGAAATTCCCATCCAAAATTTCCGAGGCTTCATCAACGCAGGATACCACTGGTAAATATCGCCCCCTATGAAATCCTGCGAATTTTAGTAATATTGATCCGACAAAAACAATGAACCTTAACACTTTATCACTTATGGCAGACTCTGAACCGGGTATTGGTAAAAAGATACTCAGCTTTTTCATCAAAGACGCCGACGAAACCGCCCCGGCAGCGCAAGCTCCCAAGCCGGTAGCCGCGAGCCCCGCTCCGGAAACGTCGAAACCCGCACCTGCGACTGTTACGAATGCAGCGGGAACCGGCCAGATTGACAAGAAGTTTACAGAGCATTTCGTCAATCTCCTCGAAAAAGCCAACCTGCCCGGCCCCGACTATTTCGAATACAAACAGGCGCTTCAAAGTATGGAAGGTCTTGGTCTGGGCGAAGAAAAGCAGTTTCAGGCGGCTTGGGCGAGCTTCAAGGCGATGGGTGGCGCTAAGGACACCACTGTTCTCAAAACTTCCGCCGATCAGTATCTCACTATCCTGGTCAAAGACCGCGAGTCGTTCCTGAAAGATGTCGAAAAGGCAATTAAAGAACGGGTGGGCGCATTGCAAGACGAGCATCAGAAACTGGAACAAACGAATGCGGCCTACGCGCAGCAAATCATTGATTTACAAAAGAAAATCGATGACAATAAGAACCGTTTGGGACAGATTGCCGGCGAAGTGTCGGAGCAGACGGCCAAAATCAATACCAATAAGGACAGCTTCGAGGTCACCTATGTAAGTTTTGTGGACCAGATCCAATCCGACCTGGCGAAAATCAATCAATATCTTCAATAAAACCTGACAACTAAATCACAATGGCAACACCAGATTTCACCCAGATCGGCGGCTCGCAGGAGGATAACTCCAAGAAGTCCTATTGGAGCCGACCGGAAGGCATTACTTCCCTCCTTTTCCTGGGAGGCGTAGGGGCTGTGGCGCTCTATTTCTGGAACAAAATCGCGGCTTTCCTGATCGAAGTAACCCAAAACACGCTGTACCTCGGCTTCCTGATGGCCATACTGGCGCTGGTGATCTTTCTGTTAACAAGCAAAGACGTGCGCACAGCGGCGTTCTTCCTGTTCAAATCGCTGATGCGAAGCATTACCGGACTCATTATCAAGCTGGACCCGATCGCGATCATGAAGATTTATGTCGATGATTTGAAAGAGAAACGCGAGAAAATGCAGGGGCAAATCAATACCCTGGCCGGCCAGTTGGTGAAGCTGAACAAAAATATCAACGAGAATAACGAGCGCATCAAGCAAAAGTTCGCGGAAGCCAACAAGGCAAGCACCATGCTCGATCGCCCTGGCATGAAGGAAACCGCGTCGCTCGCAACGATTGAAGGCGCCGGTTTGCAGGAAATGAACGAGAAGCTCCTCCCCTTGCAGCGGAATATGAAGACTGTGCTGGAGTTTATGGAAAAAGTAAACAAGAGTGCAGATTACATTATTAAAGAGACAGAAATAAAGGTTAAACTCAAAGAAGCGGAATATAGAATTGTAAAAGAAAGCTCTAATGCATTGCGCACGGCAATCAGCATTTTCAAAGGTAATCCTGATAAAAAGTTCTATTTCGATGAATCGATGGAATACATCCAGGATGATATGAGCCAGAAACTGGGAGAGATGAAACGTGCAATGGATTTGTCGCTGGACTTTATCAATGGCGTGGATGTGCAGAACGGACTGCTTTCCGATAAAGGCCAGGCCATGCTGGAAGCTTACAACTCGGGCCAGTTCAAACTGATCCAACTGGATTCGCCGGCACCCGCCCCCCGCTCGATAGATACGCCGAAAGATTCGAGCTATAAAGGTTTACTGGATTGATTATTCTTCATTTATTCGCTTCATATTTCTCATTTTACACATCATAACTACATGAAAAGACTAACAGTTGCCGGCCGGTTGATCATCACCGCGCTCATTTTGGGGGCTATTTTCGTCGGGTACAAGTACCTGGGCGGACAAAAAGCCCTCAACCAAATGGCCGAAGATCAAGCGCAAACCCCTCAGACAGAAGCCACTACTGGCGAGGCTGAAAGCACGGCGTCGGATCCGGGCACTTCATCGAACAGCGAAGCCACCGCCTCGGGCGAGAGCGCGACATTCACCTACACACCGCCCGTGCCTGTGGACGGAAAACTTCGAGGCGTTGTGGAACTTGGTGCGAGCGGTTTCAACTCATTTATCATCACTGTTGATAAGGAAAAACGCTGGAAACTTGAAAAATCGGAGTTTGGTAACAGTCTGGTAACCGAAAATATGGCGACCGACGAGGATGTGCGCATTGGCCTGAAAAAGTATATAGGTACTATGCTAGACTACGGAGTGGGCAGCAAAGACATTCATTTTGTGGTGAGCTCAGGTGCTGCGAAAGCGGAGGTAACTACTAAAATTACCCGCGTTTTGAAGTCGCTGGGCTATGTGGTAAACCAAGTTACTCCGGAACAGGAAGGCCAACTGGCACTTAAATCCGTACTACCAGCCGAATATGCGGACAAGGCATTCGTGGTGGATATTGGATCGGGCAACACCAAGATTTCCTGGATCAGCGGCGGTAAAATCTCTGCGTTGGAATCGTATGGAGCCAAATACTTCCAGGACGGCACCGACGATTCGAAAGTATACCAGGAAGTGAGCGCCAAAGCGAAGCAAGTGCCTGCTAACTTGCGTAATACCTGCTTCATCATCGGTGGGGTACCTTTCGAAATGGCCAAGGAAGTTCGTAAAGGTAAGGAACGCTACACGACATTGAGCGCTCCATTGGCTTACACCAAACTGACCAACGCCAAATCCAAAGCCGGAGTTAACATTTATAAAGCCGTAACCGACGCCACTGGCTGCCAGCAATTCGTATTCGACTGGGACGCTAATTTTACAATTGGTTTTTTGCTTGGGCTTTAATTAGAGGGAGGAAAGGAGGATGGAGGAAAGGGAGGATGGAAATCCTTCTCCTTCCCTCCTTTTCCTTTCCTCCCTTTCCTCCCTTTCCTCCTTTTTCCCTTTCTTCCCTTTCTTCCCTTTCCCTTTCTTCCCTTTTCCCTTTCTTCCCTTTTCCCTTTCTTCCCTTTCCTCCATTCTCCCTTTTAAGAAAATGACGCTACAACAATTCTTCGCCTCTATTTCATCCAATCCGTGGCCTGCGGTAGTTTACTTTTTGATATTGCCTTTTATGGCTTGGGTGGTGGGGATGGCGGCGGACGGGAGCCGGGACATTAAATTCTGGGGCATCATTTATGCGATTCTTGTTTATGCAGTTTGCATTCCCGGCATCTTCGCGGTTACCCTCAATATTTATCTTTTCCTCTTCGAACGCCAAAGCATCTGGCAAGCCAACATCGTTTTGCAGTATTTGCCCATCATTTCCATGGGCATTACCCTCATGTTGATCAAAAGTAAGATCCCATTCGCTCTGATACCCGGTTTTGGGAAAATTTCAGGATTTCTTACCTTAATCGCCGCGCTCATCGGCGTGATGTGGTTTTTCGACAGAATCCACTTAGTAGCATTTACTTACGTTCCGTTTTCGATCATTTTAATCGGTTTTGTACTCACTCTGCTAGCCATCAGGTTTGCATGGAGCAAATTGTTCTAAACAACGGCACGTATATTCAAATCTCCGTCAGCGATGAGCAGAAGGATTTTGCCCGCCGGCTGGTCGACCATTCGATAAAGCATCACCACATCTCGAACATTTGGGATAAAAGTGAAGACCGCCTCGCGCAGACGCGCATGATGCGCTTCACGGGCACGCTCGGGGAAGTCGTCTTCGCCGACTGCTATCACCTTCCCCGCCCTGCCCGCTCCTTCGGCGCCACCGACGGCCAGGACTGGGGCCAGGATTTCCTCATCCGCTCCGACACCGAAGATTTCGCCGTCGACATTAAATCCATGAAACGCCGCTCCGGCATTTTGGCCGGCGACTACGTTTTAAATATACCCTCCTCGCAACTTCACAAAGCCGGCTCCAAGACCTCGCATTACTTCTGCATCTCTTTCCACCAATCCGAAACCGACGGCACTATTGCTTCGTTACTCGGCTTTATCGACAAGCGGGCATTGGAAAATGGCGAAACCGGAACACTGTACCGTGCCGGTGCAAGGCGAACCAGGGCCGATGGCAGCGCCTTCACGTTCAACGAATCGACGTACGAAATACCGTTTTCCGACATTGATCCGCCGGTGGTAACTAATTCGCTCCGCAGGATAAAGGGATTCAGGTTGTGTGAATTGAAATGAATACTTTGGTGTATTGTTTATCAATTACGCTCGTCAACTATGGAAAATCCAAAGAACTCCGCGCAAGGCATGCGCGAAACAAATCACAATCAAAAGCAATATCTCGAACTCGAAGACGGTCCCGCCATGAAGTTTGAAGATTTCAAAGCCCCGTACCATCAAACTCCATCAACCGAGTTGACCGAGCGAGAGGAATTCAGGCAGTCATTGCCCTTTCTCATGATCGGATGGGCCAGAGCACCGATAAGCAATATGTCCGACGATGATCTTAGGCTAGTCAGGTACGCTGAGAAATATGGCCTATGAGGCTTTTCCTCGACACCAACGGATTGATCGATCATGCGCTGGAAAGGAAGACCGGTCAACCACTTGAAGTCGCCTATATTCTATTCAAAGCACGAAAAGATCAGATTCCGGTTTTCATTTCACCCGGTTCATTGTATACTTTTGCATATATCATGAACAAAAACGGGATTAAAGGCATAGCACTACGTGCCCGACTGGACGCTTATCTTTCTTTTTTAAACATTAGTGTTTCAGACAAATTGGTATTCACCAAAGGTTTGACCGCTGGTTTCAAGGACATAGAGGATTCCTTTCAATATGCATGTGCAGCAGCGGAGCAGTGCGACTATCTAATCACGACCAATGTGTCTGATTTTGAGCCTTATGCCGAAAATCTCCGGGTGCTGACACCATCACAGTTCGTGTCCAAAATGCTTCATAAGAAACGCGGCATCGACTTTTAAATGGCTTCACAAACACGCACGTATGCGCGCAAGAAATTGCTGGGCCAGGTTTATACGCCTTTTCATATTGTCGATAAAATATTGGGGCATTGCGGCTTTTATGAAGCCGATTGGAGTGAAAAACGCATGCTCGATCCGGCTTGCGGCGACGGGCGCTTCCTCGTTCCGATGGCAGAGTTTATCATTCGAAATACGCCGGCCGATCAAATAGCCGGGAAACTTCAACAGCTGCATGGATGGGATATCGATCCAAAAGCATTGCAGCAATGCCGTCAAAATCTGGATGCGCTTGTGGCGCCGCTGGGCCTGTCCGTCAACTGGAATTTGCGGAAATGCGATGCATTGAAGCAATGGCGATCCAGGGAAAAATTTGACCTCATCGTGGGTAATCCGCCTTATATCCGCATCCAGCATTTGCCTGAATCCCAGCGGAAATATATCCAAAAGCACTATTCATTTTGCAGCACCGGATCCACGGACGCGTTCATTGCCTTCTTTCAACTAGCCTCCAAGCTACTGGTTGACAATGGAATATGCGCGATGATCACCCCCAATTCCTACCTGGTCTCAGAGTCGGGAGGACCGCTGCGGAGGTATTTCTATAAAAAACGTAACCTGCGCCAAATTACTAACTATCGTACGGTGCCGGTTTTTGGAGCGGCTTCCACCTACCCTGCTATCACGATTTTTGGCGGTGAGCCTGCCGGCCATTTCCGGTTCGAACATTGTGTGAATAATCGTTTTGAATATGAAGGCCGCGATATCCCGCATACAGAGTTGCAGATTGACATTCCATGGCAGCTTGCTGTTCAAGCCCAGACGGTACAGGAAGGGCGGCGCCTCGGTGACATTTGTAAAATTTCCGTTGGGTTGACAACACTTGCGGATGGTTGCTATCTCTTCCAGATTATCAGCGAAAAGAATGAATTAGTGTATGCCAAAAATAAGAACGGCTTCTTCACGCATCTTGAAAAAGACTTACTTAAACCGATCATCAAAGGCTCCAAATTGAAAAGTGCGAACGATGCGGTTACGGAATATATCTTATTTCCCTATCAAAAAGATGAGTCTGATAGACAGCGTATTATTCCGGAAGAGACACTCAAAAATGATTTTCCTCAAACATATTCCTATCTGCTTAAAGTAAAATCCGAACTGGATCGTCGTGATAATGGGAAGCCAAACGCGGTGGCATGGTACGCATTCGGCCGGGCGCAGGGACTGGACAATGCATTTGGCAAGAAGATTGTTTTCTCGCCGATGAACCGTGAACCCAATTTTATTTTATACGAAAACCCGGATGTGACGGTTTACTCGGGTTATTTTATTAAATATGATGGTGATTACCAGGCACTTCTTGAACAACTCAACTCGCAACGCATGGCCGATTTCGTGGCTATCGCCGGGCGGGATTTTCAAGGCGGGTACAAAGGCTATAACAAGAAGGTAATCGAGAATTTTATTGTCACCAATCACTCCTGAAACGATGGATATCAACGCTTCAATTGACCGTTTAATCTGGTTGTGCCACCACATTCCCGCGCTGATCGAGGCAACTCCCGTTACAGAGCTGGAAAACAAGTTCGCACCCGAGAAGTGGAGTAAAAAGGAAATCCTGGGCCATTTGATTGATAGTGCCGCCAACAACCATCAGCGATTTATCCGGATCCAGTCCGAGGATGAGCCGGTGATTTTCTATAATCAGAACGACTGGGTCGGGCTGAGCAAGTACAACGACATCGCCACGGAACAGCTGGTTGCCACCTGGAAGTATTATAACCTGCATTTGGCTGCAATCGCTAAGGCTATTCCAGCCCAAAACCTTGCCCGAAACGGTGCCGGACGAGACGGTCAAAAACATACGCTCAAATGGTATTTTGATGATTATGTAGACCATATGGAGCACCATCTGCATCAAATAGTAGCTTATTAATCATCTCGATATCAGGAATATTTGATTTCAAAAGTTTATAAATAAACGAACGTTCATTTATATTTGCAGTATGAAAATGAGCAACGACATTGAGAACCAGGGACGCTAGTAAGGAGGCGCTGATCCGTGAGAAGGCCATCGAGTTGATCGTCAACCACGGCTTCGACGGGCTGAGCATGCATAAGCTGGCAAAGGCAGCAGGGGTATCGGTCGCTACGATTTACATTTATTTCAAGGACCGCGAGGATCTTATACAGCAGGTTTACACTGATGAATCGCGTAAAATGACGGAGGCAACTTTGCTGAATTTCGATCCGGATGCGCATTTTGATGAAGGATTGAAGCGGCAATGGATCAATCGCATGACCTATTGTCTCGAAAACCCGTACAGCATGACGTTTATGGAGCAGGTGAAGCATTCGCCGCTCGTGGACCGTTCGACCGTTGATACGCGCTTTTTGCAGGCAATGCAGCGGTTTGTACATAATGCGATCGACCGGAAGGAAATTATGCCGTTGCCGGTAGAAATATACTGGTCGATAGCCTTTGCGCCGCTTTACCAGCTCGTCAAGTTCCATATCGCGGGCAAAAGTATGCCTGGACGCCCTCCATTTGTATTCGATGAAGAGAAAATCAACCTCACACTCGGATTGGTATTAAAAGCTCTAAAACCTTAATGAAAAGCTGAAACCGGTCCGCATCCTATTTTGTTTGCCATGAACGATCACAGTATTACCGAAGCGTTTGTGCTGGTTTTCAAGACCAACATCAATAATCCAAGACAAGTCAAATCGATTGCCACTAGCCTCGACAACTGCCCCGACATCCTGAAATGGAACGTCGACCTGGCCGATATCGACAAAGTGTTGCGCATCGAGGCCACACACGGGCAATGCGCGCCCGTGATCGAGCTGGTGACGCGCGCGGGCTATGCATGCGAAGAATTAACAGACTAAAAATTTACAAATTCAAACTCTATGTCCGAAACCAAACCCACATTTACCGGCTATGAAAAGTTCATCATAGCCCTTTTAGCCACTTTGCAGTTTACAGTTGTGCTCGATTTCATGGTGCTTTCACCATTGGGCTACATCCTGCTCGACAAATTATCCATCACTACCAGTCAGTTCGGGGTGGTCGTTTCCGCCTATGCGTTCAGTGCGGGCGCTTCGGGGTTGCTTACCGCCGGTTTCGCCGACAAATTCGACCGTAAAAAGCTGCTGCTTTTCTTTTATGTCGGCTTCCTGATCGGCACGTTCTTTTGCGGGATCGCCCCTACCTACCATTTATTGCTGGCGGCTCGCATATTCACCGGCATTTTCGGCGGTGTGATCGGCTCCATCAGTTTTGCCATCATCACCGATCTGTTCGCGATCAATGTACGCGGACGGGTGATGGGATTTGTACAAATGGCCTTCGCGAGCAGCCAGGTTCTGGGGATTCCTATCGGGCTTTATCTTGCGAACCAATTCAGCTGGCACGCACCGTTCCTGATGATCGTCGGGCTCGGGCTGATCGTGGGCATTCTCATCGTTACTCAAATGAAACCCATCGACGCGCACTTGAAGAACCCGCGGAAGGGTAATGCATTCCAGCACCTGGCCAAAACCCTCGCCCGCCCCGACTACCTCCAAGGCTTCGCGGCCACCGCGCTCCTCGCCACCGGCGGGTTTATGCTCATGCCATTCGGTACTGCTTTCGGCGTGCACAACCTGGGCATCGCCGAAGGATCGCTCCCGACATTATATATGGTGACCGGCATTTCAATGCTCGTGTTTAGTCCGATGATCGGGAAGCTAAGCGACAAAGCCGGGAAGTACAAAGTGTTCCTGATGGGCTCGACAGTGACCTGTATCATGACCCTCATTTATTGCAATCTCAGCGTGACGCCGCTCTGGATTATCATCGGTTTGAACGTGTTGCTCTTCATCGGAATTACCGGCCGGATGATCTCCGCTTCAGCGCTGATGACCGCCGTTCCCGACCCGGCCGACCGGGGAGCGTACATGGGAATCAACTCATCGATTCAGCAGATCGCCGGCGGGCTGGCCTCACTACTTGCGGGATTTATTGTGTCGGAAACGAGCACAGGCTTCATCGAAAACTATCCGTTGCTGGGCGACGTCGTGGTGTTCGCGGTGATCGTTACAGCATTGCTGATGTACCGTATTCATAAATATGTTGAAGCGAAAATCGCCGCAGTAGCACCTGCGAACGCGCCGAATCCGGCAGTTTGATTCTTTTAGGTTAATTAATTTGTCAGCCTGAGCGGAGTCGAAGGCGTCTTGCATAGACGCCTTCGACTCCGCTCAGGCTGACAGTCGTTTTGTAGCATTCTCATTATCAAATCATTATAAAATATTTACAAAAAAATTCTTTTAATACTTTTTATTCATTTAAAATGATTGATACATTTACCACGACAAAAACTTTTACGACTTTCTATTTATAAGGATTAGGGTTAAAAATATTTTACGTTTATTTACGTATCTGACGTGAAATAAACTATTAACTTTTTATACTTATAATACTTTTAAATGAAAATCATCAGTATTGTCAACAACAAAGGTGGTGTGGGAAAGACTACATCTGCCCAGAGTATTGCTGCCGGTCTCAGCAAATTTGCCAATGCGCGAGTGCTGGTAATTGACCTGGATGCGCAGGCCAGTCTTACCAAGAGTTTCGGCATTCAGCATGCCGGTCTTAAAAAAGACAGCGGCTCGTTCATCACCGGCGAATACGAATTTGATGAGATCGTCAAGCGAGTTGGAGACATTGATGTATTGCCCGGATCAGCCGAGATGATCCACCGGGAAGACACGATCAAGTCGGCGCCCGTTTTTCCTTTCAACCTGAAAATTGCATTGGAAAAAGTGAAGGACCGTTACGACTTTGTGATCATCGACTGCCCTCCTGCCCTCTACGGAAATACAAGGCTGGCATTGGTTTCATGCCACCAGTATTATGTACCGTTGCAGGCAGAGTTTTTGAGCTACGAGGGTTTGCGGAACTTCCTGGTGTACTCGGCGGAGATTAAGAAGATCAGTCCAAGCACCAACCTCGGCGGCGTGTTCGCAACGAGATACAACCCGAAGATCCGGAAGAAGATCAGCCACGAACTGATCATGGCTACGCGGGAGCAGCTGGGCGAAGTTTTCATGGAAGCGTACATCCGCGATAACATCGCATTATCGGAAGCGCAGGCGAACGGAACGACGATCTTTGATTACGCACCCACCAGCAACGGAGCCGAAGACTATTATAAGTTAACCAAAGAAATACTGGAACGAATAAATAACTGACACGTATGGCAAAGGAAAGGAAGTTTGATTTTGCGCCACTACCGCTACCCGAAGTACAGGAAGAGCCCACAGTGACAATCACCCCGGCACCCACTGCCGAAGTCATTGACGGGGCCCCTACCAAAGTGACCTTCGATTGTGATTTTGTGCTGATGGAGAATATGAAGGATTACGGCTATTGGGAAGGTCTCACGCAAAAGGACATCATCATCGAATCCTTAAAGCTGTATTTCCAGGACAAAGAAATCCGACCCCGCCCCGATAAGATACGCAACCGGACGAAAGTAGGCCGCAAGCCCAAATCGGCATTGGTATAAAAAGAAAGTCTCCTGAGAGGGAGACTTTTTTTGTTGCATTGCATTACTGCTTTACAATCTTCCCGCTCACTTGCCGCTTACCATTGGTAAACTTATAAATGTAAAGTCCCGCAGCAGCTTCCAGCCGGATTTCCGTTTTCTGCTTGAACGAACGGCTGACCAGCTTCCTCCCTGACTGATCGAACAGTGTGAAAAGCGATTCCCCAGACAGAATCGTCTCCACTGCCACTCACTCTTTCGCCGGGTTGGGCGAAACTTTGATCCATTGTTTCGTATCGGCCGGCGTAGACAGAATAGGGTCAACCAGAACCTCTGTGTACAAAGTTTTAGAACAACCCTTGTCATCGGTAACTTTTACCTGGTACGTACCCGCATTATTGAGCACCACATTCCGAAACGTGGCGTCTTGCGTATCGGAATGAAAGAGTCTTGATCCCGCTCATTCATATTTCACTCCTCCGGTTGCGTAAAGTTCAACCGTTGCTCCCACCGTGTACAGCCCCCCATTGCTAACCGTCGCATTGGGGAGCGGCAGCACCCTTACCATCGATTCCGCTCCCGTGATAGAACGTCCGGGAAATTCGCAGGACGCGGAATAAATGTTTGTCTGAGTAGGAACTGCGGTCAGTGAATTGCCCATCGTCCCATTCGCCCAGCTTACCTTGCCCGAACAGCCATAAGCGGTCAGTATGACTGTATCACCAGCGCAGGTCAGCGTTTTTTGGTAGCGTTGCCCGAATGCACTGCTGAAAGTGAATGTCGCACAAAACATGAAGATTAGAGCCCTCATTTATCTCAATATAATGGTATCAAAATCCGCACTGTTCGATTCGACCAATATCGTTCATCGCACTGCCACTTTCCCCGAAACCTCCCTGCCTCCATTTGTAAACCGGTACACATATATCCCCGCCGCCACATTCAGTTTAATATCCGTTTTCTTTTCGAATGATTTTACGAGCGCTTCCCGCCCGGCCTGGTCGTATAGTTTGATACTCGATTTCCCGCCGAACCTCGTTTCAACCGAAAGAAAATCCGATGCAGGGTTCGGTGAAACGGTGACGATGGCCTCCGGCACGGTTGGCACCGACAGGATCGGGTCGATCTTCACCTCCGTCTGCGCGGTTTTTGAACATCCGTAAGTATCTGTTACCGTCACTTCATAGATACCGGCATTATCCAGCACAGCATCGTGCAGAAAAACATGAGAAAGTGTAGATGCAAACGATTTTGGTCCATTCCAAAGGTAACTAATCCCCCCCGTTGCCGTCAATTCTATGGTACCGCCCACTACATATGGACCGCCATTTACTGCGGTCGCAGTAGGTAGCGGCATTACGTGAATTGGAACCTCGATCGTCTGAGTGGGTGCTCCTTCTACTTTGCAAAAAGCAGAATAGGTGGTTGTCTGTTCGGGCTTTACTTTTATAGATGCTCCCGTCGCCCCGCCTGTCCAGCTTAACGTACCCCGGCAACCGTAGGTTGTGAGCATAACTTCCTCACCGATGCAGATCGTATCTTTTGAAGCCTTTGCCCGGAACACATTGGGAGTATCAGATTTAAGGGTCCATTCCAATTTTCGTGTACGATCGGCCCTGGCGCCGTCATACCGACTGGCAGCCGTTGTGTCGAAAACAGAGGCTGCGAGAACAGCACCGTCGGGCGCTTGCTCGGGTGTGAGCGTAAGCTGTGCGCCTGTTGCAGAAAGTAGTTCGCCATTCATAGTCCATCGCACCTGTAATGTGTTGGGGCTCGGTGCGAGCAGACCGATTTTAAAACTTTGCGGGTCATTGACTGCCACTACACTCCCAGGCGCCGGCTCTGCGTTTTCGATGGGGTTAACCTGTTTCAGAAGTGTCTCTACCGTCGCTTCTCTACAAACCGCACAGAATTCCTGGTTCAAATACTCCATCAGGCAGGTTCCGTTTGCAGGTTTATGCCAAAGCGCCGCATCCCCGGTTTCGCCATGCTTGTAAATGCCGATCCCGGACTGATTCAGCCAGTTCTTCCATTTCACAAGGACCGGGCTGCTTTCCTTCGTCATGTTGGCGGCCTCCCATCCGTAGCCCGGGCCTGCCCAATATTCGTCGTTGAGATGCGAAAAAGTATGGCCGATTTCATGCACGCCGATCGTGTTAGCCTGCGTATGAAGCGTGTGCACGGATATGCTCCCGCCCGAGCCTCCGTAAAAAGGCGTATTGACCAGCACTACCACCAAATCATACATCGGGAACTGGTTGGCAAGCAGCGCATAGAGCACGTCATATTTCGAGATTGTCACCAACCTGTGAATAGAGCTACCAAAAGTGGAGCCCAAAAATGTGTTCTTTACGCCAACCGGCTGATCTTTATAAGCATCGGGAGCCGTACCCGGATTGGTTACGCCGCTTTCTATGGACGGTGTACGAATGGCGAAAAAGTTGAAATAGTTGCGATAATGCAGGTAAGGATCATAACCCAGGAAGAAGTCTGCAAAGTTTTTGGCTTCGGTCGCGAATTTGGGAAGCTCTTGCTGTGTAAAACCATCTCCCAGGATCACGACATTGATCCGGTTGTCCAGCGGGCCGGTTTTATAAAGTGTGTCGACCTGATAGGGCTGACCGAAAGCAAGCGTGGCAATGCAAATGGCACAGAATGTGGTAAGAATTGTTCTCATGGCTAATTGAAACTGAGCGAATAGATTTTCACTGAACCCTTTTCGGGTGTGACACTAAAAAGCTCCAACTCGTTGAGCCCGGCACGCAGCGGCATTCGGATCAGCAAGTTACCTTCCTTTGCATGCATTTCTTCCCGCCTGATGTGGCCCGAAGGATCGCTTACCTCGGCTGCATAGTACAGCGGATGTTCGAAAAACATTTCGCGCTCTCCTTCGCCGGCAGCGTACCTGGGGACTGCCTTGATTTGAACAGGAAATTCGACAGGCCGATAAAGTTCTTTCATACGCCCGTTGGCCGCCCGGGCGCTCACGAGCGCTACTGATTCACTGCCACCAGGCTTGCCTGCAATGCGAAAATGAAGGAATAGAATATGGTCGGCTGATTTGGTGTCGTAGTTGGGGATTTCATGGATTGTCAGCACGGATCTCCCCGACCTGCAACCCAATAACAGGCTGCCGGCGAGTGCGATGGCGACCGCGTAATGTAAACGTAGCATGTGTGATTTGAATAAAGCTGTACGTGAATCAATGTACAGCTTTATTAACGAATTTCACAGTATCCGCATTACTTCTTCCATTTCACGAATGGCTATCAAAATGTCCTCTTCTGCTGTTCGGTAATTCACAAACGCAGCTCGTATTGCCGGTTCGCCCGATAACAAAGTAGGGGTCATGAAAACTTTTCCGCGACGATTCAATCGGTCCAGGAAAGCAGACATCCTTTCGCGGTCGGATTTCAGCCGAAAACAAACCACGTTCAACCTGACAGGCGCCAGCAATTCGAAGTGGTCGCTGGATTGAATGTAAGTACCAAACGCCTGCGCGCGGGTAATGCTGTTCTGCACGATCCATTCAAATCCGTTCCGGCCGTAAGCGGTGAGACTGAACCAGGCAGGCAATGCCCGGAACCGGCGCGAGTTTTCGGGCAAGAAGTTGAGGTAAGAAAAATTCTCCGACGGATCACCCAGGTACGGGGCATTCGAGTTCTGAAATGTACTCACTTGCAGGCGGCTATGTTCTTTTCTCACCAGTGAAACTGCACTATCATAAGGCACATTCATCCATTTATGGCAGTCGATGGTAATGCTGTCGGCGTGCTCCCATCCCGCCAGTAAATGCTGCTGGGCTGGCAGACAAGCTGCAAACCCTCCGAATGCAGCGTCGATATGCAGCCAGAACGGATACTTTTGTTTCAGGGCCACTATGGCCTTGATGTCGTCAAAATCCACGGTATTAACAGTTCCCGCGCTGCAATTGACGATAACAGGCCGATACTGATGCGCGATGAGTTTTTGTTCAAAATCCCCCAGATCCATGGCCTCACGCCCCTCCGGCACCTCAATACGCACCACACTATTACTGCCGATTCCCAGCATCCCCAGCGATTTGACGACCGAAGAGTGCGGTGTGCCGGCCATTACCACGAGGTCACCGGATACCCCCTCGCGCGAAACATCACGGCCCGATCGCGCACCGGCCCACTGCCTCGCCACGGCCAATCCAGTGAAATTGGACATGGTAGCGCCCGTCACAAAACCGCCGTTGAAATCCTCCGGCAAATGCAGCAACTGGCATAGCAGCCGGATCGTCTCTTTTTCAAGAATCGCCGAAACGTCCCCCGCGCCTTGCGTACTTTGCGTATTTTGATCATAAACAGCTGTAAGCCAGTCACCCGCAATAGCAGCCGGGGTTGCCCCTCCCGTTACAAACCCCCAATACCGGGGCCCCGGGCTGGCAACCATTAGTTTTTCATAGTGATTCCTAAAAACTTCCAGACTACCCGCAGCACCGATGCCCGCATCCGAAAGATCAGCAGCAGTAACCGTCTGATCGCTAATATAAGTGGGTTTTTCAGCGATATTTTCCAGAAAATCCAGACTGGCACTCGTAACCTGATCCAATATTGGTTTCAGATTATTCAATTCATTTACAAACAATTCTAACATAAACTATCCATGATAATGCGCCTTCACCAAACAGATTCTACCGAACTCATCGAGTTCCATCATCTCCGCGGCCATCCTGTCGCTGACGCTTTTGTAATATAGAATCACCGAATCCGCGCCCGTAAGTACCTCCCGCAGTTCAAAATGCAGGTCGGTGTAAATGCCCAGGGCTTTTCCGAAGTACTTTTCCAGTTCATCCTTTCTCGTAATCACTCCCTGGTCATTCATACCGAGCTTGATGATGTAGGAAGAATAAAACCGGATGTTGTCGGAATACAACGCCATGATGGCGGGAAGGTCATGGCCATTCCAGGCATCAATCCATTGCGCTGCGAAGGACTGAGCTGCTTGTTCTGTCAAATGCATATGGTTTATTGTTGTGCCGCCTGTACCTGCGTGATCCAGCGGCGGTGGTAGTTAATGTGTCCCAAATGCCAGGAAAGGTGCGCCAGCAAATGCGTCAGAACAAGGTGTACAGACTGTTCCGGAAAAAGGTTTACCACATCATGGGGATACTCCTCTTCCATCCTTTGCTCATCCAGCGTGCCCAGCGTGCCAACGACGATTTCATGAAGCTGATCGAGCTCCGCGAGCATTTGCATTTGGGTAAATGTCTTTTGATTGAATTCCGCCTCGCGGTCGCGCACGTAGGCATGCCCGCCCAGCGTAAGGCCCACGTAAGTGCGTAAGTTGCCGATCAGATGCTGGCAGAGATTCCCACCCGGGTTGATCGTCCCCGGCAGTTTTACCCACAATGCGGCTTCCGAATGGTATTGTTCAATTTCTTTCCGGAGCTTTTTGAGATCCCGGCTGAACAAGGTGATGAATATGTCGCTATTCATGACTGTTTATCAAGGTTAATGTGTTTCTTCGCTTTTGGAGCTGATACCCCCGATTCACCAGGAAAACCCCACTTAGCGTCACCGTGAAGGCCAGGGCAGTAAGCCAGGTAATCTTTTCATCCAATATTAAAAAGCCTAATACCAAAGCTACCAGCGGATTAATGTACGCATAAATCGACACCAATCCTGCGGGCAACCTGGACATGGCAAACAGATAAGAAGCATAAGCGAGAATGGAGCCGAAGAAAATCAGGTATACGAGTGCCACAGCGGATTGCGGCCGCATCTCGGGCAGATTTGTCCAGTCGTCGTTGAATGCACTCAACGTCAGCAATCCCACCCCACCGGCTATCATCTGGATCGCAGCATTGAAAAACGAATCCGTTTTTCCCGGAAAACTCTTGGTATATAACCCTCCCAAACACCACGACACACATGACGCCAGCGTGACGCATATCCCCAGGAACGAGCTACGGTTGGTCAGGTATTCGAGGTTATCCCTGAAAACCAGCATCACGCCTGCCAGTCCCAGCATCATACCCGTTGCTACATGGGCATTGATACGCTCGTCTCTTCGTGCCAGCATATTGATTAAGATCGTAAAAATCGGAACCGTCGCATAAAGTAGCGCCGCCAAACCGCTGGGAATAAACTGTACACACCAGCCTACCAGCCCCGTACCAAAAGTCAGCATACAAAAACCCGGAACGAGCTGCAACCGAATATCCGCCCAGGTCCAGCGGAACGACCTGTTCCGGAACATCAGAAATAACAGCAGTAACGCACCCGCCACCAAATTCCGGAAACCCATAAAGAAGAGGGCCGGAAAGCCCGTCACCCCGATACGCGCGGCCAGGTAGGTGGTTCCCCAAAAGAAACACACCAGTACCAATGCGAAATATGCCGTCAGATTACTTTTCATAGCCGTTTTACATGAACGCCACAAAATTCCCGCTGTTAAATTTAATAAAACAGATTCACTTTTGTTATTTTGAAGCATAACAGATAAAAAAGTCAATATTTATGGTTGAGGAACATGTCCGGGAAGATTTTCTCTACTCACAAATCGCCGACCGCCTTGCGGCGCAGATCGAAAAAGGCATTCTGAAAGCCGGCGACAAGCTGATTTCATTGCGGGCGCTGAGCAAAGAGCAGGGAATCAGCCTCAGTACGGCGTACAAGGCTTATGTAGAGCTGGAAAACAAAGGCATTATCGAAGCTCGGCCGAAATCAGGCTACTTTGTGCGTTTTTCACCTCTTAACATCCCGGAAAGGCTTCATAACACACCTCCCCGGCCAGTGATCGAAAAGGCGAATGTGGATGAAATGATTCGGACGGTGTACAAAACCATGACATACGAGCGGATCGTCCGCCTGTCGGTAGCCGCGCCTGCCGCTGAATTGATTCCCGAAGCGAAGCTGAACAAGGCGATGATTGAGGCGCTCAGGAAAAGTCCGCACAGCTGCACACAATATGACGAGGTACAAGGAAACCTTGCATTACGGAAACAGATCGCCAAATACGCATTCAACTGGAAGGGAAACGTAACCGAGGACGAAGTCATCACCACCCAAGGCTGCATGGAGGCACTGATTTTCTGCCTCAAAGCCGTCACCGAACCGGGTGACACCGTGGCGATCGAGAACCCGATTTACTTTGGCATATTCAATATCATGAAAAGCCTGGGCCTGAAAATCCTCGAAATCCCGTGCCATCCCGATGAAGGAGCGGACCTGGAATACCTGGAAAAGGCATTGGAAACCATTCCCGTCAAGGCGGTGCTTTTCGTGCCCAATTTTTCCAATCCCACCGGTGCGCTCATGCCCGACTACCGGAAGAAAAAGCTGGTCGAAATGCTGGCTGCCCGGCAGATACCGCTGATCGAGGATGACATTTATGGTGAAATGTATTTCGGCAAAACCAGGCCGAGTACTTGCAAAAGCTACGACAAAAATGGGCTGGTTATGCTCTGCGGGTCGGTTTCCAAAACGCTGGCACCGGGTTACCGCGTGGGCTGGTGCCTTCCGGGGAAATTCAAAGACCAGGTGCTGAGCAGCAAGATCACGCATACGGTTTCATCCGCCGCGCCCACGCAGGCAGCCGTGGCCAACTTCTTCGAAACAGGTCGTTACGACTTGCATATGAGGCATTTACGCAAAGCCCTTCACACGCAATGCCTGCGCTACGTGCAGGCGATCAGCGATTATTTTCCCCCGGACACCCGGCTCGTCAGGCCGCAGGGTGGTTACGTTTTATGGATCGAGCTCGACAAGCGCGTGAATGCATTCGAGCTCTTTGAAAGTGCGATTCAGGAGAGCATCAGCATCGCCCCAGGCCAGATTTTCAGCACCGACGCCCGGTTCAGCAACTACATCCGCATCAGCTTCGGCGCACCTTACAATGCAGCCATCGATGCCAGTCTAAGGAAATTAGGAGATATGATCAGGACACAGAGTAAAGTGCAAGTGGCTGACCGATAGCTCAAAACAATCGCAACAATATTGCAATTACCTGATTTTCAGCACTTGTAACCCTGTTGCACGGGTTTGCGGCCTACCTTTGCAATGATCCTGCGGCGGGTTAGCCGCATTAGGCAGGTCTCTGTATTTGAATGATTGCGTTATGAAACTCGACGAAAATACCTCCGCTCAAACCCACGACGATTGCTGCTCGACGAAACCGGATGCGCATAGCAAACATAATGGACATAACCACAACCACGCACATGGTCACGACCACGATCATGACCACGACCACGGCGACCATAGCCATGGAACGGACGGAGACGTCGGCATTTTCAAAAGCCGGTGGATGCTCTGGCTCAGCCTGACGATACTGGCGGTATTTCTCATTTTGACCTACATAGCAAAAATTGAACTGCCGCGCGTAGCCGAAATCTCGATGATGCTGGTGGCTTATGTGCTCGCCGGAAATAAAACAGTCGCGCTGGCATTCCGGAAAGCAAGCCGGGGCGATTTTTTCAATGAATTCACGCTCATGACTATCGCTACCTTCGGCGCTTTTTATATCGGGGAGTTCAGCGAAGGGGTTGCGGTGATGATTTTTTACGAAATCGGTGAACTCTTCCAGGACATCGCCGTCAGCCGGTCCAAACGCTCCATTAAAGCATTGCTCGACATCCGCCCCGACACCGTCACCGTGCTACGCGACGACAAACCCGTGCAAGTTACGCCGGACGAAGTTCGGATCGGTGAGAAAATACTGGTAAAGGCCGGTGAGAAAGTGGCGCTGGACGGCGAAATGGTTTCTGAATCAGGCATATTCAATACCGCTGCCTTAACCGGCGAGCCCAAACCGCAGATTATTGAAAAAGGTCAGAAAGCACTGGCCGGTATGATCTCGATCGAAAAGTCGGTCGAAATTGAGGTAAAAGCGCTTTTCAAAGACTCCAAACTCTCCCGGATACTTGAAATGGTGCAGGAGGCGAGCGCCCGCAAAGCTCCAACCCAACTGCTGATCAGCCGTCTCGCGCGTATCTACACGCCCACGGTCTTTTTGCTCGCATTGCTGATCGTCGTCGTTCCCGCGCTCTTTGTGGCGGACTACAATTTTGATCAATGGCTCTACCGCGGCATGGTCTTCCTGGTGATCGCCTGCCCTTGCGCATTGACCATCTCTATTCCACTGGGCTATTTCGGCGGCATCGGTCTGGCTTCGCGCAATGGCATTCTGGTCAAAGGCGCTAATTTTCTGGATGTTATCACGAAAATCGACACGGTAGTTTCGGACAAAACGGGCACGCTTACCAAAGGCGTTTTTAAAGTGCAAAAAGTTGAGACGAGCATTGACAAGAATGACTTTGTACGCATTGCAGCCTCTTTGGAAAGCTACTCAACACACCCCGTCGCCAAAGCGGTGGTGGCCGCGGCGGACGCAACTGCATTGACCAAACCGTTCGATGTGGAGGAAATTGCGGGACACGGCCTCAAAGGTACGGTTGAAGGCAAGGCCGTGCTCGCCGGAAACACCAAACTCCTCGACAAGCATTTGATCAAGTACCCCGCCGAGCTTGCCTCCCTGGTGGAAACGCTCGTGGTCGTTGCGATCGACGACAGCTACGCGGGCTATTTCCTGATCGCCGACGAAATTAAGGAGGACGCTGCCACGGCTGTTGCAGAATTGAAAACCCTCGGTATTTCGACGATCATGTTGTCGGGCGACAAGGAAGCCGTCGTCGGCAAGGTTGCGGGAGAATTGGGTATTGCCCAAAGCTATGGCGGGTTGCTGCCGGAAGACAAGGTAAGAATCGTGCAAGAGCTTAAAGATCAGGGCAAACGCATTGCATTCGCGGGTGATGGCGTGAACGACGCCCCCGTGATCGCGCTCGCAGACGCGGGCATAGCCATGGGCGCGCTCGGCTCCGACGCCACGATTGAAACGGCCGATATAGTGATCCAAAACGACCAGCCGTCGCGCATCGCTGCGGCGGTGAAGATCGGTAAAATCACAAAATCCGTTGTTTACCAGAACATTTCACTCGCTATGGGGGTTAAAATTGCAGTGATGGTGCTCGGTGCGGGCGGCGTTGCCACCCTCTGGGAAGCTGTTTTCGCAGACGTTGGCGTTGCACTGCTCGCCATTTTGAATGCCTACCGTGTTCAGGGAAAGAAAATATAATTAGCCTGCATTATTCAAATATCATGGGAAAGCAATTGGACCGGATCACTCCGGAATTGGAATCGTTCATCGCCAAACAGCACATCTACTTTGTTGCCACGGCGGCGGAAACGGGTACGGTGAACCTCTCGCCCAAGGGAATGGACTCGCTTCGCATTCTTGGCCCTAACCGCGTCATGTGGCTGAACGTCACCGGCAGCGGCAACGAAACGGCGGCGCATTTACTGCTGAATGACCGCATTACCATCATGTTTTGCGCGTTCGAGGGCAAACCGCTGATCCTGCGTCTGTACGGGCATGGCAAGGCTTACCATCCCGCCGACGCCGAATGGCACGAATACTACCCGCTCTTTACACCACTCGAAGGTGCGCGGCAGTTGATAGACATACAAGTAGACCTCGTCCAGACCTCGTGCGGCATGGCTGTGCCGTTCATGGACTATAACCGCGAACGGGACGAGTTAAACGCATGGGCCCGAAAACAAGGGCCGGACGGCATTCACAACTATTGGGCAAGGAAAAACATGGCCAGCATCGATGGTTTCGACACGGGCATCTTTGCCTCCACCGCTTCGGATGCGGGCAAATAAACACGCAGCAAGTACAACAGTACTGAACCCGCTGCGTGTTTCAACACAGGTTTCCTGGCACAAACGAATGATCGAATGCGAAAAACCAATCCGGTTTTTCCGATAGTACACGGCTTCAAAGGCGACTCAGAGCCCCCGATAAATCAGTGAAACCTACCGAAAAATAATTCTTCAAACGACTGGAACGGGAGTAATGCCTGCCACCTTTTCGAGGGCGATGGTGACCCTTTCGATGCGGTCGACGTTACCGCGACTGCTGTCCGAAACTGCCTGTGCCACTGAGGTTAAGTAATCCCCTCCCAGCTTGGTGTTGAAGAATGGGTCCGCTTCCGCGAGCACTCCTCTCCAACTTTTACCGACAATGTTTCTGGACTTAATGAACCTGACTAACAGGCGCTCCTTAATGGATAATCCACCATACTCGGAGACTCGGGCTTGAAGCTCAATCATGAGATCGTTATAGGGTGTGTAGAAAAATTGTAATTTGCGCTTTACTGTTGGTGTAAAGCATACCGTATTCAAAAGTACAGAATAATTATACAAACGTCAAGTAATTTTATATTAAACTTATAACTAATGTCAATTGTTGGCGAAAGAATAAGAAAATGCCGCGAATTGGCGGGTTGGAACCAGCATAAGCTGGCCAAGGCTTTGAAAAAATCGGGCAAAGCCGTGATATCAAACTGGGAAAACGGGAGAAACGATCCTTCGCTGGCCGAGCTTCGGATGATGGCGGAACTCTTCGATACAACGGTGGCCCAACTCGTGGGCGAAGTACCGATGTTCGAAGAACCCCGTGAACAGTATATCATGATCAAGAAGGACGACCTGATCGATCTTCAGCGCAAGGCGCTCGAACTCGAAGCCGACCGGATCAATACCCTGAAAGAACAGTTGGAACAAGCCCAGAAAGGCGATGAACCCGGCGAGGAACCTGCGTCATAATGCCAGGTTCCGCTGAAACAAGGACCGGAAACCCAATGCACAGGCACAGCTGGTGACGATCAGCAAGATCCACAACGCGCTGTATCCCCAATGCCCGGCCACGTAAGCTCCTATGACGGGACCGATGATCTGCGCAACAGCCTGCGACACCGAATAGGCGGCCGAATACTTGCCCCTGTTCAGGTCGCTGGCGCGGTTCATGACAAACGTACTCAGGTATGGAAATGCCAGCATTTCGCCCGTCGTGAACAGCACGACCGTCGCAATAGCCAGGATTACCGGCAAAACATGCGGTACGATAAGTGCCAGGAATGCTATCGCGCTAAAAAGCGGACCGGAAACCATATAGAAGTAATCGGGTTTCCGGTTGGCCAGATTTTGCACCAGCACCATTTCGAAGAGGGCGATGATCAGCCCATTCATGCCCAGCATAATCCCGATGGTCGATTCTCCTATGCCCATTTCCTCCTTCCAATACACGGGCACAAGCCTGAACAGCACCACAAAGCACAGCATATAAAGCGTAACCATCACGAGAAAACGCACAAAAAATGCATCCTTCCAGGGAGAAGCCGTACTTACATCGGCCTCAGCGGGAAGGTCGTTTTTCGTAACGTGCTTTCTTTTAGGCAAGAGTACCACAATGAGCAGACCGGCCAGCACATATACTACACCGTCAACCCAAAACAGCAGGTGATAGTTAATGGCTGCCAGCAGCCCTCCCACTCCGGTACCAAAGCCGAAACCGATATTGGTAGCAAGGCGGTTGAGCGCGTACGAGCGTATGAGGTTTTCAGGTGTAGAATAGGCCGCGATGGCCGTTTGGTTCGCCGGTTTGAATGCTTCCACAAAAAAGCTAAGGACGACTATCAGCATACAAAGCAGCCCGAAATCGGTTACAAAGCTGAATAGGGTAAAGAATAACCCGCTCAATATCAGGCTGCCGATCTGCACGGGCTGAAAACCCAGCTTATCCGTTAGGTAGCCACCCGCCATTGCGCCCAAAACCGAGCCAACCCCGAACAGCGTAATGATAAGGCCGGCGTCCTCGATGCTTCGGTGGAGGCTTTGGGTAATATACATACTCATAAACGGCACGGCCATATACCCGCAACGGTTCACCAAAATCACAAGGCTTAGCAACCAGGTCTCCCTGCTGAGGCCTGTAAACGATGCCCTGTAAGCATCAATAACTTTCCTGATCATAGCAAATCCTTGATAATCTTTACGCTTTCTTCCAGTTCTCCCGGATCAGAAGAAGCGAATCCGAGGCGTATATAGTTCCTGAACTGTGCGGGATATCCGGCAACTTTTCCATTGGCAAAATACAAATCCCTTTGCGCGGCCCTTTCTGCGAGCCTGGCAATATCAATTTTCGGGTCAAAGCGCGTCCATACGGCCATCCCGCCATCGGGGATTTCGAAGCTGATTTGGTCGGATAGCTCATGCTTTAACAATTCGCAAAACAAATCACGGCGCTGTTTATAAACCCGCACCGATTTCCGCAAATGCCGTTGAATAACTCCGGTTTGAAGGAGCTCAGCAATGGCATTTTCGAGCATGGTGTCCCCTTGCCTGTCAATAATGCGTCGCAACGAGGCCAGGTGCGCGATCACATCTTCCGGCCCTACCAGATAGCCGACGCGAAATGCAGGTGAAATCGTTTTCGTGAATGATCCGCAGTAAAGTACCATTCCGGCCTGATCGGCTCCGAAAAGCGGCAACAACGGCTTGCTCAAATAATGGAAGTCGTAGTCATAATCATCCTCAAAAATCACAAATCCATATTTCTCGGCAAGTTTCAGAAGCTTGATCCGGCGATCGGGCCGCAATGCAACGGTGGTAGGATACTGATGATGGGAAGTAACATACACCATTCGCACCGGCTGCTGCAAACATATTTCTTCCAGGGCATCGATATCCATACCGTGCTCATCCACAGGTACATGACAAATATTGGCACCAGCCTGAATGAAGTTCATCGACGCGCCGAACCACCCTGGCGAATCGGTAACGACGCAATCGCCCTGCTTCACCAGGCTTGTTACGGCAAGGTACATACCCATGATCATACCTCTCACGATCAATATATTAGCCGGTGAAGTTTTCAGACCGCGCGTCTCGTTCAAATGGGCCGACAGCTCTTGCCGCAGCCAGTTTGTACCGCTCGTTTCGCCATAACCGAGCCGCGCGTAGGCGTTACCATGCAGCAGCTGGCTCCTATATGCCCTCGACAAGTCTTCCAGCGGCGCAAGCCTCGGGTCCGGAAATCCATCGTCGAGATGGAGCCGCGAGCCGGCTTTTAGTACCGCACGGTTTAAATGGGCTGGTTTTTCAAACTGAAAGCCCGCTTTTTTCAGTGGGTCCCTGTCTGCCACTATTTCCATCGGCAACGGAAGCGGTCGCAGATCGGGCAGGTTCCGGGCCACAAATGTGCCATTTCCCGTCTGGCTTTCCAGCCAGCCTTGGGCCAGCAACTCATCGTATGCCTGCACGACTGTCCTTCGGTGCACTTTCAAAATAGCAGCCAACTGTCTGGTACTCAACAAGCGGTATCCCGATTGCAATGTACCGTTCTTGATCAGCGACATCAGCTGATTAGCGATTTGAAGGTATACTGGCTGCTTCCCCCCTTTGTCGGGGGTGATCAGCGTAGACAGCACATTCATCATAATTGGACTACCACTATTTAAAATATTGGATTAGATAGATAGGCCAATTAAGCCATAATTTTGAAGAAAAACAACGCCGATGAGCACACCACCACCCTATCTTGTACCCAGCCGGGCGGCCAAGCGCACGCATTACGAGCACGAAACGATCTCCGCAATCCTGGACGAGGCACTGTTTTGCACTATTAGCTATGCAGTGGACAACAAGCCGTTCTCCATTCCGACGGCTTTTGTCCGCTATGAAGACAAAATTTACATTCACGGCTCCGTTGGCAGCCATTTCATCAGAACAATCGAAACGGGAATACCGGTTTGTATTTCCGTCATGCTGACCGACTCGCTCGTCGTTGCGAAATCGGCATTCAGCCACTCGGTCAATTACCGGTCGGTGATTATTTTTTCCAAAGCCGAAAAGATCGAAGATATCGGAACAAAACGGGCGGCATTTGAATGGCTTACCAATAAAATAGTGCCGGAAAGCTGGGATTACCTCCGTCCGATGACCGACAGCGAGGTAAGAAAAACGACTGCACTGGCATTCTCCTTCGACGAAGCCTCAGCCAAAATGCGCGATGGTATGCCGAAAGACGAGCCGGAAGACCAGGAACTGCCCATTTGGTCGGGCCTCATTCCCCTTCAAACTTTACGGGGCAAGCCGGTTGCCGATGAATCGAGCCAAAATATTCCACTTCCTCAACATTTAAGTTAACCGCATGCAACTTTGATACCGGTTCGAGCATCTTTCGGGCAAATTCACCTGCAATATCACACCCAAATGTTGCACTTCATGTCAGGAAAGGAAATATTCGACCGGTATCAACTGGCGGCACTAAAGAACGGCCTGGGTTCTCACGAATTCAATTATGGGAACATACTGTACCAGGCACTGCGCATCGAGGGGGAAGAAAAGGTTTTTCAATTGCTTGAATTGGCCGAAAATACGGGCAAACGCATCGCACTCGCTTATTCCGCGCTGCATACCGAAAGCGGCGGCGAGCCGAATATGGTGATCCTCGTCTGACAGTTGGCCATTCATAAAATTTCCCACTTCAAAACACCCTATTCCTTTTGATTTGCGGGTATCCGTGCCGAATTTTGGCGTCTACGAATGCCTCATTGAATTGCAGATTATATGGAATTTCTCGTTGTCATCGCCTTTTTCGGCTATATCTACTACCTGCGCAACTACGCCGACCTGCGTACACCCAGTGAAAAGGAAGCCGCGGCGCTCTCAGAAGGAATAAAGCTTTATGAAAACGGGCAAACCAACGAAGCCTTTGCTTATTTCGATTCCAGGATCAGGCAAAAGCCCAAGTCATGCATTGCGTATCTGTATCGGGGCTTGTGTCAGAAGAAGCTTCAAAATCCCGACGCGGCAATCGCCGACATGCAAACGGGATTAAGCTATGATGATCAGGTGTTCTCGCTTTACCTTGAACTCGGAAGACTGCATCTCGACCAAAATCAACCCGCCGAAGCGCTGATTGCGCTAAACAAGGCCGTGGCATTGTCGGACGAAACCAGTACCGATGCTTATCAATGGCGCGCAAATGCATTCACGCGTCTGGGCCGCGAAGCGGAGGCCGCCAGAGACGCTGCGCAGGCAATCGAATTGAAGGAGATTTTGCTGAGCAATCCAAAAGCATCGCCTGCCACTAAAGCCCCGTTCTTTGATAAAAGATTGGCTATCAACATGGTGATGATCGTCCTGACGAGTGCACTGCTCGTGTATGTCATCAAAAATGCGGAGAGCATTCACCTGCCCTATCTCGTTGCTGTTTTTGCGGCAATATGCATCGGCTTTGTCGAACCTTACAAAGGCTGGCTGCTGGCGATCATGCAGTGCATTCTCCTGGCATCGGGCTATTTCCTGCTTACTTCTCTTCCCGGAGATCAGGCGCGGCAGGAGCTGGAAAATTTTAGCCTCTACGGCTCGATGATCTTGACCTTTGCCGCCAGTTTTTTAGGGGGCTTTTTAAAGCGGGCGCTGAATATGAAGTAAATAATTGGCACAACCCGGTATCCGCTTGCCACTCGTGGTACATTATCTGCGAATGGAAATCCTTTTGGAAATCATGGACCCATCCCAGCATGTGATCACCAGGGAGTAAAGCCCGCGCTTCAAATGCGACACATCGACCGTGCCGTTCTTTTTTTCTTTCAATGAGATCGCCTGTCCTGCGCGCGTCCAGGCTACGATTGTGGCTACTTCCATCCTTGACATACCGGAGATCCGAACTTCGTCCGCGGCCGGGTTAGGGGAAATAGAAACCTCTCGCTTCAAATCTTCTGTTTTTTTCATGTTGGGATGCAAGTGGGTATCGGGCACATTTGAATCTGTGCTTTTGAATAATCTCCTGCAATTTGAAAATACCACCCGCCCCTGCCAAATACGTTGTTCAAACGGCATGCAGGCAATGACCAAACGGAAGCATAAAAAAAGCGCAGCCCGATAAATCGGGCCGCGCACGCGTAAAAGTCAAAGTGGTAATTGTCTTATTTGGCCAAAACCAGCAGTGAGAACCCTCCTACCGCTTTTACCGCCAGCTCCGGACTAACCGTGTATAACACCTTTCTGAAAGAGTTGACGACCTTTCCATTGAAATTGTGTTTGCCGTAATTCAATTCAAGCTCCGAAAGCGTGTAAAACCAATCCACTACTTCCAGACCACAATCTTTCAGAGTGTTGATCGCCATTTCGCGCGTAAAATGATGAATATGGCCTACTGAATGCCTTAGCTTCATTAAATGGCCCGTAAATGCGGCCAGAGCTGAAAAATCAAGCGGAATATGGAAAATCTTGTATTCCGCATGACGAGCGCTTTTTCTGATAAAATCGAAGTAGTTCTCAACATGCTCGAACACGTCGATCATCAGCAGGAGGTCGAACTTTTCGTTCGTCTGTAACAGGTCATCGTTGAAGAATTTCAAACGGTCTTTTTCCCGCGACTTGCAAAACTCGTATGCATCCGGCGAAATATCGTAGCCATAAAGCTTCACAGCCTTATCTTCCCAGCGGTCATGGATTTGGTTAAGGATTTCCCCTGCTCCACACCCGATCTCTACGATGGATTTAGGACGCAGGTTATTCTTTTTCAGCATTTTGATAATCTGAGTGGCCTTCCAGGGCGAATCTTCGATGTGCCAGCTGGGGTTGGCACTCAGGTAATCAGATGAAGCATTTACATAATCCATAGTTTTTTTCCGAGTTGTTGAGTTTTAAATACCAGGTTCGTACCAAAGACTAGCAAAGTTAGTCACGAATTGAAATTACCCCTTGTCAATTGTGCAAAATGCTTGGCTCAGTTATTGTTAGGAGAAAAATATAAAATAATGGCTATGATCACGCACGAACAACAACAGCTCGAAGACAAAATCCTCGCGAAAAGGCAGCAGATCGATTTTGAGCGTACCAACCTCGAGGAAACTATCGCGTTCTCGTCGGAAAACCGTGAGAACCCGGACATTATGGAAGAAACAAAGAATTTTGACGACCCCGCACAAAATGCGGCCGACAGCGCGGAAATGAAGTCGCTGAGAGCTGCGGAACGGGAACTGGAAGACTTGCTGCGTCAGCTGGAAGCATTAAAGGGTAAATAAATGCTCACTCCAACGAAAGGACGGGCACAAACACTTCCACACCCGTAGAATCTGATTCTTTACCGCTCACCTTCCCGATCCCGAAATCGCCCCGGTTAACTTTAAAGTTCCCGTAAAACAGATGCTGATCACCAGCACTTGTGAATGCGAAAGGGATCGATATGTCTTTTTTAATTCCTCTCAATTCGAGCTCTCCATGGACTACGAAACCGGTGTCTGTCCGGCTTACCGCTTTCGATATAAAATAAATACGCGGGTATTTATCTGCGTCGAACCACTTCTCACTTTTTGCATGCTTGTTTTTCAGCTCTATTCCGGTGTCGATTGAGGCAACATCCACGGAAACTTCGAAATGAGAATCGTCCGGATGCAGTGGATCGAAACGGATATTTCCTTCCATTTTTTGGAAAGAACCATGCGCATACTTTCCGTCAAACCTGATCCGATAGCCCTCGACAATGCGCCAGCCCGCCACCATTGCGAACACATAGCCACTCATTATCAATAAACTGACCACTGTTAAATATTT
>Ga0065165_1000298_pt1 | contig 83243 bp, 79 predicted proteins | sample AraplaMF_Cvi_mMF_FD_63813 | JGI IMG/M metagenome (GOLD analysis project Ga0065165, IMG submission 63813) | Arabidopsis root microbial communities from the University of North Carolina, USA - plate scrape MF_Cvi_mMF (version 2) (version 3) | ecosystem: Host-associated > Plants > Roots >... | reverse complement strand
CCTGGACGTGGGCGGTGGCGCTACGGCCGAGAAAGTGACCGAAGCGTTCAAGATCATGCTGAAGAACCCAGGCCTGAAAGCCATCCTGGTGAACATCTTCGGCGGCATCATGCGCTGCGATGTGATCGCCGAAGGCGTGATCACCGCTTCCAAAGCCGTGTCCCTGCAAGTTCCACTGGTGGTCCGCATGAAGGGCACCAACGAAGACCTGGGCAAGAAGATGCTGGCTGAATCGGGTCTGCCGATCATCGCCGCTGACACCATGGAAGATGCAGCCAAGAGCGTTGTCGCCGCTGCTGCCGGTAAATAATTAAGGAATCACTATGTCTATCCTGATCAACAAAGACACCAAAGTCATCACCCAGGGCATCACCGGCAAGACCGGCCAGTTCCACACCCGCATGTGCCGCGACTACGCGAACGGCCGTGAAGCCTTCGTGGCCGGTGTGAACCCGAAGAAAGCCGGCGAAGATTTCGAAGGCATCCCGATCTACGCCTCCGTCAAGGAAGCCGCATCCGAGACCGGCGCGACCGTGTCCGTGATCTACGTTCCGCCGGCAGGCGCAGCTGCTGCAATCTGGGAAGCTGTTGAAGCCGAACTGGACCTGGCGATCTGCATCACCGAAGGCATCCCAGTCCGCGACATGATGGAAATCAAGGACCGCATGGCCAAAGCCGGCTCCAAGACCCTGCTGCTGGGCCCGAACTGCCCAGGCCTGATCACCCCTGACGAAATCAAGATCGGCATCATGCCGGGTCACATCCACAAGAAGGGTCGTATCGGCGTGGTTTCCCGCTCCGGCACCCTGACCTATGAAGCAGTGGGTCAGCTGACCGCCCTGGGTCTGGGCCAGTCTTCGGCAGTTGGTATCGGCGGCGACCCGATCAACGGCCTGAAGCACATCGACGTGATGCGCATGTTCAACGAAGATCCTGACACCGACGCTGTGATCATGATCGGCGAAATCGGCGGTCCGGACGAAGCCAACGCAGCCCGTTGGATCAAGGACAACATGAAGAAGCCGGTGGTTGGCTTCATCGCCGGTGTGACCGCTCCTCCGGGCAAGCGCATGGGCCACGCCGGCGCGCTGATCTCCGGCGGCGCCGACACCGCGCAAGCCAAACTGGAAATCATGGAAGCCTGCGGCATCACCGTGACCAAGAATCCATCCGAGATGGCACGCCTGCTGAAGGCAATGCTGTAATCGTCTTTTGGTATGATGACGGGGAGCTCAGGCTCCCCGTTTTTGTTTGTATTGCCGTGTTTTTATATTGGTAATTTGAGAGGAATTGATTGGCCAAGTTAATTGTCACCCGTGAAGGCGTTGTGGAGCAGACAATTCAGCTCAGCAAAGAGCGCATGACCTTCGGCCGTCATCGCCATAACGACGTGGTTCTGAATCACCCGGCCGTAAGCGGCGAACACGGCGTGATCACGACCATTCTGGACGATTCCTTCCTCGAAGACCTGCACAGCACCAACGGCACGTTTGTGAATGGCCACCGCATCGGCAAGCACTTCCTGCAGAACAAGGACGTGATCAAGATGGCCAAGTACCACCTCGAATTCATTCAGGACGGCATCCGTCCGCTGGCTGCGGCAGCCGCCTCGGCGCCAAGCGCGCCGCCGATTCCGTCCGATTTGCCCAGCTCGCCGATTGACAACTATGCATCCGCCGCGAGCGCCGCGGCCGGCATGGCCGCATCTCCCGCGTCCTCATCCGTTCCGGCAGCCGGCCCGCTCGGCCGCATCGAGCTTCTGAACGGCCCGAACGCCGGCAAATCCCTGACCCTGACCAAGCCCGCGACCAGCCTCGGCCGCCCCGGCGTCCAGGTCGTCATCATCTCCCGCACGGCCGACGGCTACACCGCCGCCCACATCGAAGGCGCCCAGGCTCCCGTACTCAACAACATCGCCATGACGCGCGCGCCTCAGCCGCTCAACGACGGCGACGTTCTCGACCTTGGCGGCACGCAAATGTCTTTCCGCATGGAATGACAAATTTCGTCACTTGCAACGACTTCAGTGACAATCCTTGGCAGCGCGCTGACAATTTCCGCCACCCGCGCTGACAAATTTTGACGGTTTACGTCCTCAAACCCCCCATTTTGCTCAAAAAATAGGCTGGCACGCCGATTGCTCTTACCCCTGTGTCCTACCAAATTCTCGTAATCTCACCCGAAGGAGCAGCAAAATGAAATCCATGAAAATGATGAAGCAACAAGCACAAGCCGGCTTCACCCTGATCGAACTGATGATCGTTGTTGCCATCATCGGCATCCTGGCCGCTGTTGCAATCCCTGCTTACACCGACTACACCGCCAAAGCTAAAGCTTCCAACGCAGTAGCAGCTATCGATCCATTCAAGACTGCAGTTGCTCTGTGCTTGCAAGAAAACGGCGGCGACAAAACCGTCTGCAACAACGACACGAATGGCATCCCGAAAGACGGTACCTTCACTGCAACCAAGGAAGTTAAAACCGTTACTGTTGCTGCTGGCAAGATCACTGTGACCCTGGATGCTGCTGTGGGTGCAGGTGCTACCCCGGTTGTCAACTACGAAGCTCAGATGCCTGCCAACGGCACCAACGTTCAGTGGGTAATCACCACCTCCGGCTTCACCAATACCGCTGTCGAGGCAAGCCTGAAGAAAAACAGCGCAACTGCAGCTCCTTAATAGCTGAAGCGGCAATAAAAAACCGGGCTGCGGCCCGGTTTTTTTATTTGTGCGCAGGGAAGATCAGACGATCTTCTGGCGGTCGGCGAGCAGGGCTTCGTAGGTGAGGTTTTGCAGCATGGTGAAGTGCACCGGATCCAGATTGGTGAACTGCACGCCGTAGCTGAAGATTTCTTCCTGTCCCCCCGGCCCGGCGGCCACGGAAACATTGCGCACCAGCGCCTGGGTATTGATGCGCACCTGGTGGTTGCCAGGCTGCGAAATCAGGGTGAAATTGAGCGCGACAGTCTCGGTTTCGCGGGCCATGGCCAGCTTGGACTCGACCAGCGCACCCGACACGCTCAGATTGGTCAGGAAGACCGAGGTCTGCGTCCCGTCATCGCGCGTCACCTGTGCCGGAATCTCCACCTTCACGCGCATTGCCGTGCGCAGCGAAGTCCCCTGGATCTGCGTCGGGAACGACACATGGGCATACAGCAAGGGACGCCCGAACACGCGCATCACGACGCAGGAAAACGCGCAAACGTTCACCCCGGAAAACACGCGGATAGTCAGCTTGTCGCCCTCGGCAACGGAAATCGGCGCGCCATTCTCCATGGGGATCTTGACGATCAGGTACTCGTCGCGCACCCAGCCGATCACGGTCGAGAAGTGCTGAATGGGCTTAAGCGTACGATGGGTGATGAGCTGAATGCGCCCGCCCACCTGCAGGTTCATCTGTTCAAATTCATATTCCTGCGTCTTTGCGTCGCTCGCCATTCCTGCGGACCCTGTTGGTAGTTGAGCAGTTCTTGCACATTATACATTGTACATTGTCACGGAATAAATAGTTCTAAATGGAACTAAATATCTCACTGCGATGTTGCAAGTGACAATGCTGCAACATCCAGGCCCACCAGGTGATAGGGCTCCGGCTGCTCATTCGAGCATTTGCCCTCCGCGCAAGTGCGTCTGGCGCCGAGACGCCAGCCGCCGTTGGCCGTGTCCAGCAATTCCGCGTTCACCAGGTCCAGGGTCTGGCGGTAACGCCGCGCCATGTCTGGACGGTCGCCCACGGCCAGGAAAGCGCGCATGCCTTCCGCCTGCGGCCACCAGTATTTGTTACGGTCCACCGTGCCATCCGTATAAATCCGGCTGAACACGCCACCGGCCGATTCATCATAGCCGGTCGCAATCGCATATTTCAGCACCCGCTCGCCCACGTCCGCATACATTGGCGGCAGCCCGCGCCGCTCGGCGCTGCGCAGCAGGTGCACCCATTCGAACTGGTGTCCGATATCGATATAGCCTTCCCTGGTGGCGAGCGGCTTCCACTGCGCGTCATACCATTCCGGGATATAGGCCGAACCGCTGGGCAGGCCGACCAGCAGCTTGTACAGCACGAAATTGCCGACCTTGCGTGCATCCTCGATCGTGGCCGGGTCCTGTGTCGCGTCGATCAGCGCCAGCAGTGCTTCGAAAATGTGCATCACGTGGTTCTGCGAGTTGGCGCTATTGCCGCGCAGCGAGAAGTCGCGCGCCGCTTCGGTACGGAAGCCGCCAAGCGGGTCGCCAAGATGGTCGCGCACATCATGCCAGGCGGACAGCGCCGCCTGCTTGTAGCGTTCTTCCTTCGTCACCCGCGCCATGTGCGACAGGGCCAGCACGGCAAAAGCCTGGCCGTAAGTCTGCTTGCTGCTGTCCAGCACCTTGCCGGCGGCATCGACGCGCCGGTAGAAACCGCCGAATTCGGCATCGTGGAAATGCTGCAGCAGGAAGTCGGCGCCGTTGCGGGCCGCCTGTTCGTAGCGCTGGTCGCCGGTGGCTTCGTAGCCGGCGATCATCGTGTATACGAGGCGGCTGTGGATGGTCAGGTCGCTGCCCTGTCCCGCGGCCGGTTTCCAGTTGCGCTCGAAAGTGCCCTGCATCATGCCGGACGGGGTAGGGGAGATGGCAACCCAGCGCGACAGGTGGGCGTTCAGATCCTTGCGGTGCCAGTCCGCATCCACGAAATCGCTGCTGCGCTCGCAGCCTTGCAGCAGGACAAGGGCACAGGGCAGCAGCCAGCGGGAAGCCTTGACCATCGTTCGCACCTCACAGGTAAGTTGTGATTCACAATACAACAGCCCGTTCTTACTTGCAAATTTACTACCGTCGCGCGTGGTTTCGGCGGAAGTCAGGCTGTTGCGGTAGGATACCGGCCCATGTGCGTCAATTACCGGCCCGTATCCAAAGACCAGCTCGCTGAACTGCTGCAGCGCGACCTGCTCGCGCCTTACGACTGGCCGGAAGAGACGTGGAAGGATTACGGCGCGCCCATCATCCGCCGGAACGGCGGCGGCGAAGCCGAGTGCCTGGTCGCATCCTACGGCATGGTGCCAAGGCGCCATATTCCACCCGGCGTGAAGCCATGGGACACGATGAATGCGCGCAGCGAAACCGTGGGCGAGCTGCGCTCCTTCTCGAATGCCTGGCACGAGTCGCAAGTCTGCCTGGTGCCGATGACGCACTTCTACGAACCGAATTACGAATCGGGCAAGCCCGTGCGCTGGGGCATCGGCATGGCCGACCAGCGTCCGTTTGCCGTGGCCGGCCTGTGGCGGCGCTGGACCGAGGCGGACGGCAGCACGTCCTACGCCTTCACCCAGCTCACCATCAACGCCGACGAACACCGCCTGATGAAGCGCTTTCACAAGCCCGGCGACGAGAAGCGCGCGCTGGTGATCGTGCCGCCCGAGCATTACGAGGACTGGCTCGGCTGCCGCAACCCGGAACACGCGCGCGCATTCCTGAGCCACTTCCCGGCGAACCGCATGCGCGCCTGGGAAGATCCGCTGGCACCGCGCAAGGCGGCGCCAGCGGAAACACCCCAGCTCGATCTCTGGGGCTAAGCGGCCCCTTCGCTCAAGCCTGCTTGCGGCGGCGCGCTACCGACCCGATCAGGCCCAGTCCCGCCAGCAGCATCCCATACTCCGCCGGTTCCGGCACCGCCGACACGGAATAGCCGCCCAGGCCCGCTTCGCCGTAGAAGGTGGCAATCGAGTCATGCCCCGCATTGTTGGCAAAGTTCACGCTCAGGTCGCCGCTCCAGAACTGGCTTTCGCCCATGGGCTGGCCGTCGGCGCTGAACTGGTAGCCGGCCACCATTTCCATGTATTGCTCGGAAACCTGCTCCTGGCCCGCATCATCGCGGCCGTTCAGCGAAAACAGCACGTGGCCGGCGGCATGCTCGTCCATGCCGGACTGCGGATCGTAGCCCAGCGTGGTTTCCACCTCGATGCTGGTGGTGAAGCTGATGCTGACCGCCGTGTGCGCCGAAATGGTGAAATTCATTGGCGTATAGCTGGAGCCGACCGCGCCGTATTCGCCATAGCCCAGTACGCCGCTGGCGGCACTGCCGTTCAGCACGATACTGTCGAAGCCGACGATATTTGCCGCGCCCACGATGTTTGCCTTCGACCAGGCAAAGGCCGTGCTGGCCGAGCCGGTCAGCTCGCTCGTGTCGTGCTTGCCCAGATAGGCGAAGGCATCGCGGCTCAGGTCCGGATCGAAGCTGCCTGCGCCGCCGTTCAGGTAGGGCTGGCTCATGAACATCGGCGCAATCCATGGCGTGATGTTGTCGTTTGGATCGAGGTCGGTCAGCGTGATGACGATACTGTTGACCGTGACCTTGCTGGTGGACGCGGCCTGCGCCATGCCGCCCGCGCCGAAGAGTGCCGCCGTCAACAAGGGCAGGGCCAGGCGGCGCGCCATAGGGCGCGAACCCCGGCGCTGGCGCGAAGGGGAGCCCGGCGCCGAGCCGGAGCCGGACGGCTTGCGCGGGCGGCGCCGGGCCACCGCACCGATCAGCCCGAGGCCGGCCAGCAGCATTGCGCTTTCAGCCGGCTCCGGTACCGCGCTGACCGAATGTCCCGATGCCGTCAGTTCGGCGGCAAAGCTGCCGTCCGCCTTGTGGCCCGTGGCGTTGCTGTACATGACCGACAGCGTACCGCTCCAGGAATCGCTGGTGCCGCTGACATGGCCGAGTTCATCGACCAGATAAGTACCGGCGGCATATTCCTCGGCGCGGTCCATCACCAGCTCGCCGCTTGCATCCAGGCCGCCCGTTTCCAGGCGCAGCACGCCGCCGCCCCATTCATCGAAAACGCCGGACGCGTCCTTGCCGATCGTGGTCTGGCCGGAAGCCCAGCCGTCAACGGAAAAGCGCACCGCCGTATTGGCGGACAAGGTGAACAGCGCCAGCGGCGCCTGCACGATGGTGTAGAAGCTGCCCGAAGAACCTGTCCCGCTCATCGCCTCGCCCTGCGCCATCATATTGCTGAAGCCCAGGCCGGCGGCGCCGTTCGCCGAGCCGGTCGCCCACGACATGCCCGTGCTGCCGGAGGCGCTGACGGCGCTCAGCGGATCCATGCCCAAGCGCTGGAATTCGCGGTAGGCATCTTCGTTGAAGGTCGAGGCGCGCAGCTCGCCATACACGAAGGGACTGTAAGCGCCGGCCGGGTCGGGGTTGAACGTGATGGACGGCGCGACGCCATCGTCCGGCGTGAGATCGATCAGCGTAAAGCTGACCTTGCTGATTCCCGCAGCGCCGGTTGCGGCAGCGGAGGCCGCGCCGGCGCTGCAGGCGAGGAGCGACAGCGCCAACAGCTTCAATGCAAAGCGTTTCATCTTGTCTCCAAAAAAATTAATTGGAAGTCAAGTATCTGAAGCCGCAATTGCCGGGTCGATTAACCAGATGAAGTCAGTTACAAATTTACTTTCTTCAATAATTTCAATGGGATACGTGCATTTCCTATTGGCATGCGCTTGCACGATGCAAGTTGGCGCGGCTGATGCAGCGCGGTCAAAAGGTGGAGATTTGGCGAGCGCCGGTGAATGACTGGCGGGCTGCGCCAAGGCAGTCCCGCCAGTGAAAATCAATGTGGATGAATTACTACAGGAGACTTACCTGGACAGGCGGTCCAGTGCAGCCGCCACGCCGGCGCCGTATTCCGGATCCGCCTGGTTACAGTTGGCGATGTGGCGTGCACGCACTTCCTGCGATACGCCGCCCATGGCGCGCGCCGTGTTGTCGAACAGGGCCTGTCGCTGGGTCGCGTTCATCAGGCGGAACAGCGCGCCGACTTGCGAGAAGTTGTCGGTGTCAACGCGGTGATCCCAGTGGCCGGCCGCACCTTCCACCGACAGCGGCGGCTCGTCGTATTCCGGCTGCTCTTGCCATTCCTGCTTGCTGTTCGGCTGGTAGGCAATCGCGCCGCCCAGGTTGCCATCCGTGCGCATGGCGCCATCGCGGTGGTAGCTGTGGAACGGGCAGCGCGGCGCATTCACCGGAATATGGTGGTGGTTCACGCCCAGGCGGTAGCGGGCTGCATCGCCATAGGAGAAGATACGGCCCTGCAGCATGCGGTCCGGCGAGAAGCTGACGCCCGGCACCACGTTTGCCGGCGAGAAGGCCGACTGCTCCACTTCCGCGAAGTAGTTTTCCGGATTGCGGTTCAGTTCCATCACGCCCACTTCGATCAGCGGATAATCCTTCTTCGGCCAGATCTTGGTCACGTCGAACGGGTTGTATGGCACCTTGGACGCGTCCGCTTCCGGCATCACCTGGATCATCAGCTTCCAGCGCGGGAAGTCGCCTTTCTCGATGGAGCCGAACAGGTCGCGCTGATGGCTTTCGCGGTCGCTGCCGATCATGGCCACGGCTTCCTCATCGGTCAGGTTCTGGATGCCCTGCTGGGTGATGAAGTGGAACTTGACCCAGAAGCGCTCGTTGGCGGCGCTGATCATGCTGTAGGTGTGGCTGCCGAAGCCGTGCATATGGCGGTAGCTTTTCGGAATGCCGCGGTCGCTCATCACGATGGTGACCTGGTGCAGCGCTTCCGGCAGCAGGGTCCAGAAGTCCCAGTTGCTTTCCGCATTATGCATATTGGTGCGCGGATCGCGCTTGACCACGTGGTTCAGGTCGGGGAAACGCAGCGGATCGCGGAAGAAGAAGACTGGCGTGTTGTTGCCGACGATGTCCCAGTTGCCCTGCTCGGTATAGAACTTGACGGCGAAGCCGCGGATATCGCGCTCGGCGTCAGCCGCGCCGCGTTCGCCGGCCACGGTCGAGAAGCGCACGAACAGGTCGGTCTTCTTGCCCACTTCCGAGAACAGCATCGCCTTGGTGTACTTGCTGATGTCGTTGGTGACGGTGAAGGTGCCGTAGGCGCCGGAGCCCTTGGCGTGCATGCGGCGCTCCGGAATCACCTCGCGATTGAAATGCGCCTGCTTTTCCACCAGCCACACGTCCTGCAGCAGCAGCGGGCCGCGCAGGCCGACGGATTGCGAATTCTGATTGTCTGCTACCGGCGCACCGGTCACGGTCGTTAGTTTCTTCATTTCAATACTCCCTTGTTTTGGTTCAAAACTCCAACATGGAGTTTAGTGCCGGGTTAGCGTTATCTCAATGAAGCTGAGGGCAACGGATCGTTGCCGAAAGTCGAACAATTGTTCGGCCAGGCCCCGGCGCAGGGCGAATGTATCGGAAAAGAGTTTCTCGTGCTGAAACTAGCAAGCAAGCGCTCAGTCGGCCTTCCAGTCGCCGGATTTGCCGCCGGCTTTTTCGATGACGCGGATGTTGTCCATGGTCATGCCGCGGTCCACGGCTTTACACATGTCATAGATGGTCAGCAGGCCGACCTGCACCGCAGTCAGTGCCTCCATTTCAACACCGGTCTTGCCATAGGTCTCGACCTGGGCGCGGCAGTGGATGGTGGCGGCGGCTTCGTCGGATTCGAAATCGACGGTCACGCGGGTCAGGGCCAGGGGGTGGCACAGGGGGATCAGGTCGCTGGTGCGCTTGGCGGCCATGATGCCTGCCAGGCGTGCAATGCCGAGGACATCCCCCTTCTTGGCGCTTCCCGTTAGAATGATGGCCAGCGTTTCCGGGAGCATACGGATGCTGCCGGCCGCTACGGCGATGCGGTGGGTTTCCGATTTGGCGCCGACATCGACCATGTGGGCCTGGCCGGAGGCGTCGAAATGCGTAAGTTCTGGGTTCTTGTTGGTCATCGCTGCTTGGACATCATGTCACTCTGATTGAACGGGTATGATAGCACTGTGAAAGCACATCGTTTCCCCCGCCGCCTGCTGGCGGTCCTGCTGTCGACGCTGCTGATTGCGCCGCCGCTGGGCCAGGCGCAATCCGTTTCCAGCACCCCGAACCTGCCCACTCTCGGCGATGCCTCGCGCGAGGACCTGTCGCCCGTGCTCGAACGCAAGGTCGGCGACGAGATCATGCACGACATCAAGCGTAATAAGGATTACCTCGACGATCCGCCCATCCTCGAATACATCAATGAGCTGGGCCAGAAACTGGTGGCGGCGCGTCCCGGCGCCCGGGGCGACGCCAATTACGACTATTTCTTCTTCGTGGTGCGCGACACCCAGCTGAACGCGTTCGCCCTCCCGGGCGGCAATATCGGCGTGCACTCGGCGCTGCTGCTGGCGGCGCAGACCGAATCCGAGCTGGCCTCCGTGCTGTCGCACGAGGTGGGCCACGTGGCGCAGCGCCATATCGCGCGCCAGCTGGGCAACCAGAAGGGCGATGCGCTGATCCCGCTGGCGGCCATGATCCTGGCGGCATTGGCGGCCAAGTCCAGCCCGGACGCGGCCATCGGCGTGTTCATGGGCGGCCAGGGCCTGGCCATCCAGCGCCAGCTGAATTTCAGCCGCGATGCGGAGCGCGAGGCCGACCGCGTCGGCTTCCAGATCATGGGTGCGGCCGGCTATGACACCAGCGGCATGGTGGCTTTCTTCCAGCGCATGCAGCAAAGCACGCGCAATTACAGCGACCTGGTGCCGGCCTGGCTGCAGTCGCACCCGCTGACCACGGAACGTATCGCCGATATCCAGGCGCGGGTACGCGAACAGCCGTACAAGCAGCGCGTGGACGCGTCCGACTTCTACCTGGCGCGCACCCGCGCCCGTGTGCTGCAGGACGAAAGCGAGAAGGGCCTGACCGAAACGCAGCAGTTCTTCCAGATCCAGACGGAGTCGCCCAGCCGCCAGCAGGTGGCAGCGGGCCAGTACGGCCTGGCGATGGTGGCGCAGCGCCGCAATGATTTTGCTGCCGCCCAGTCCTGGCTGGACAAGGCGCGCGCCACGCTCGACAAGCCGCCGCTTCCCGGCGCTTTCAGCTCGCCGATGCCGCGCGGCCAGGCCGATACCATGCTGGCGTTCCTGTCGCTGGAGATCAAGCTGGCGCAGGAGAGCAAGCCGGAGGTGATGGCTGCTGCAATCAAGGAGGCGGCACAGGCGCATAACCGCTATCCGCTGTCGCGCGGCATCGCCTGGCAGTATGCGGACGCGATGATCAAGGGCGGCAAGCACGACGACGCCGGCCGTTTCCTGCGCGATCAGCTGCAGATGTACCGCAGCGAGCCGGAGCTGCATGATTTCCTGGCGCAGGTGTATGCCAAGCAGGGCAAGATCGCGCTGCAGCATATCTCGACGGCGGAGTCGTATGTGCTGCAGGGCGGGATCATGGCTGCGCTCGATCAGCTGGGGTTGGCGCGCAAGGCGCCGGATGCGACCTACTACGACCAGTCCGTGATCGATGGACGCGAGCGCGAGCTGCAGGCGCAGCGGCGCGAGATGATGGGCGAGAACAAGAAGGACAAGGATAAGGATTGAGCCGGCGTGGCGCAGGCGTGCGGCTTGCCGGGCCGGTGCTGAGCGACCTGGCCGCGGCGCGGCGTAGCGCCGCACGGTCGGGTTCGGCTCAGTCGGGCGCCGGCAGCTTGCGGAAGCCGAGCTGCTCGATATCGGCGCGCGCAATCGGCGACACGGCCAGCGCGCGCTCGCCGACGCGCAGCCTCAGCGCTTCGTCCGGATTCTCCAGCCAGGCCAGCAGCGCTTCATCGCCGGCCGGTGCCCCATGCAGTTCCAGCCGCGGCAGCACCTGCGCAAAATCGCGGTCGTCCAGCTGCGCGACCACATCGCCGCTGCGCAGGAGCAGTTCCCCGGCCTCGGTCAGCCAGGCTGCGTCAGGCGTGCCGAGCGGCGCGCCGGTGTGCAGCACGAAGCCTTGCTGCGGATCGGTGCGCGCGATGAAGGGCGTCGCCTCCAGGTTCAGATAAACCCGCTGCGGACCATTCTGAAAATACCAGCAGCCGCGCTCATCCCTCTGGTAATTGCGCACGATGAAGCCCACCAGCGCCGCGTTGTTCAGCTTGTCGCCCGGCTGGTTGAAATGCTGCGCCCGTTCATCGCGCATGCGCCAGTTGCCGCGCGCATCGAGCGCCAGCCAGCCGTAGCAATGCGGTACGTTCGGCCATTTGGCCATGGCCTGCTTGACGATTTCATCCATGCATCAGGCCTCGCATAGCGCCGCACTGGCCGGCACATCCTGCGCAAGCCGGCCTTCCAGGAATTGCAGCAGGCGTTGCGGCAGCCAGCTGTGGTTGCCCGGCATTTTGCCCGTCGCGAAACCGACGTGGCCGCCGGCTTCCGGATATTCCAGCACCATGCGCGGCGACACTTTCTGCGGCAGGTGCATGCCGGGGAAGAAGGGATCGTTCCGCGCATTCAGCATCAGCGTCGGCACCGTGATGTCGTTGAGGACGTGCTTGGCGCTGGCGCGGTCCCAGTAATCGTCCGCATCGCGGAAGCCATGCAGCGGCGCGGTGACGACATTGTCGAAAGCGTGCAGATTGGTTGCGGCCAGCATGGCATCCAGGTCGAACAGGCCGGGAAATTGCTCCAGCTTGGCCAGGCATTTCGGCTTCATGGTCTGCAGGAACATGCGGCTGTAGATGCGGTTGAAGCCTTGCGCCAGCGTGTGGCCGCCCTTGGCCAGATCGACCGGTGCGGACACGGCGCATGCCGCCTCCACGAACTCGGCCTGGCGCTGCGATTCGCCCAGCCAGCGCAGCAGCATATTGCCGCCCAGCGAAACGCCGCAGGCGTAAAACTTGCCGGTGGCGCGCGGATGCAGGCGGCGGATGATCCAGTCCAGTTCCTCGATGTCGCCCGAATGGTAGAAGCGCGGCGCGAGATTGTGCTCGCCGGAGCAGCCGCGGAAATGCGGCACGGCGCCGGACCAGCCGCGCGCGGCCAGTTCGGCCATCAGGGCGCGCGCGTAGTGGCTGTCGGACGAGCCTTCGAGGCCATGGAACAGCACCACGAAGGGTTGTCCCGCCTGGCCATCGACGAAATCGACATCGATGAAATCCGCATCGGGCGTGGTCCAGCGTTCGCGGCGATAGCGCACGTCGGGCCTGGCCATGCAGGTGGCGGGGTAGATGGTTTGCAGATGGCCGCTGGGCAGCCAGAATGGGGCGATGTAGTTCATGGCGCGTTGTCGGCGGGACGACAACCCGCCTCCTTCCTAATGCAGTATCTGGGCGCGCGTATCGACCGGAGCAGGTCCTGGCGCCACAGACACATGGTGCAACACAATGCGCCAGCCTTTCGGTGTCTTGACGTACACATTGGTCGCAACAAGGTGCGCCGGTTCGCCACTTTTTGCGGTCACGCCTTCAATTACAGTATGCACCGAACTCATCAGATTGTGCGTCTCGTGCAGCTGGGAAGGTGAAATATGCAAGCTACCGTGCTCTAAAAGCAACTGCCAGGACTCGCGGATGGCCGCATGGCCGATCAGGCGCGGTCCGCCGGGGTGGATGCAGACGATTTCTTCGTCGTCGGCCCACAGCGCCATCAGGGCATCGAGGTCCGCCCGGTTCATGGCGTCATAGAAAGCGGCTTCGACTTCTTTGGCGCTGCCAATCTGGTGCTTGCGTACCATGGGGGCTCCGGGCGGTGGCGGGATTTAGTGGTGGCCCACTTCGGTGCCTGGCTTCAGGCGATACTCGGTGCCGCAGTACGGGCATTTGGCTTCGCCATGCTTGAAGTCGAGGAACACGCGCGGGTGCGAGGACCACAGCGGCATGGCCGGGTTCGGGCAATGTGCCGGCAGGTCTTTACCGTCGAGTTCGACTGGGGCTGGGGCGTTGCTCATCTTTTAATGCTCCGGGGTGTGAAAAAGCACGATTTTAATCCATTCGCGCAACTAGAAGAATTCGTCGGTAAAATGTCGGCAATTTGTATTTCAGCCGCCAGCGAAGGATTTCCTTGTGTGGCAATTAAACCACATGAGCGATACCGACCGCGAACCTGACATCGCTGCCCATCATGAGCCATCCTGGCGCGCCGGCCTGAAGGATGGCGTGCCGTCGCTGTTCGGCATCCTGGCCTGGGGCATGGTGGTGGGCGTGGCGATGGTCAAGTCCGGCCTGACGGTGCCGCAGGGGCTGGGCATGACCTTGCTGGCCTTTGCCGGCTCCGCCCAGCTGGCATCGCTGCCCCTGATCGCGGCCGGTGCGCCGATCTGGGTGGTGTTCCTGACCGCGCTCGTGGTCAATCTGCGTTTCGTCATCTTTGCCGCCTTGCTGGCGCCGCAGTTTGCCAGGCTGCCGCTGCGGCAGCGCTTCTTCCTCGGCTATGCGGCAGGGGACATGACGGTGGCGATCTATCTGCAGAAGTTCCCGACCGAGAAGCCGGAAGTGGGCAAGGTGTCTTACCTGAAGGGCCTGCTGTATCCGAACTGGACGGCGTGGCAGGTGGGTTCGATTACCGGCGTTTTGCTGGGCAGTACCGTACCGGCGGAATGGGGGCTCGGCTTTGCCGGCACGCTGGCGATTATCGGCATTACCGTGCCGATGGTGGCGACGCGGCCGGCCTTGTGCGGGGTGCTGGTTTCCGGCGCGGTCGCGGTGGCGGCGGCCGGGCTGCCGTATAAATTGGGGCTGCTGGCGGCGGTGCTGGTGGGGATGCTCACGGCGATGGCGGTGGAGAGCCGGCAGGAGAAGCGGGCGGTGAAGCATGTCTGAACTCGAAATCTGGCTCACCATCATTGCCCTGGCCTGCGCCACGGCGGCCACCCGCAGTTCGTTCTGGGTGATCGGCGAACATGTGCCGATTCCGACCCGCGTGCAGGGCATGCTGCGCTACGCGCCTTCCTGCGCCCTGGCTGCGATCATTGGCCCGGATCTGCTGCTCGACCCGGCTGGCGCCGTCGATCTCGGCCTGCACAATTACAAGCTGATCGCCGGCATTGCGGCAGCGGCCTACTATCTGCTGCGCAAGAGCATGCTCGAAACCATCATCTTCGGCATGCTTGCCTTTACTGCCCTGCGCCTGTTGCTGCCCGCTGCCTGAGCCCGATGAAAAGCCCCCAAGTGCTTGATTCGCTGGCAAGAAAACGGCTTAACAGCGCTGGCATTCAGGTAAAATAGCGGTCTTTCCAACAAATCGACTCCTTGGGTAGCCCATGCTGAAATTCAACCGTCTGGAAGACCTGGCCGCGCACGATGCGCTGCAGGGCAAGCGCGTCTTCATCCGTGCCGATCTGAACGTCCCGCAGGACGATGCCGGCAATATCACCGAAGATACGCGCATTCGCGCCTCCGTCCCAGGTATTCAGATGGCCTTGAAAGGCGGCGCTGCCGTGATGGTCACCTCCCACCTCGGCCGTCCGACCGAAGGCGAATTCAAGCCGGAAGACAGCCTGGAGCCGGTCGGCCAGCGCCTGTCCGAGCTGCTGGGGCAGCCGGTCAAGCTGGTGCAGAACTGGACCGACGGCGTGGACGTCGCTCCCGGCCAGGTGGTGCTGCTGGAAAACTGCCGCGTCAACAAGGGCGAAAAGAAGAATTCCGATGAACTGGCGCAGAAGATGGCCAGGCTGTGCGACGTGTACGTGAACGACGCGTTCGGCACCGCCCACCGCGCCGAAGCCACCACCCACGGCATCGCCAAATACGCACCGGTCGCCGCGGCCGGTCCGCTGCTGGCCGCCGAGCTGGACGCGCTGGGCAAGGCCCTGGGCGCACCGGCCCGTCCGCTGCTGGCCATCGTGGCCGGCTCGAAAGTCTCGACCAAGCTGTCGATCCTGAAATCGCTGGCCGACAAGGTGGACAAGCTGATCGTCGGCGGCGGCATCGCCAATACCTTCATGCTGGCGGCCGGCCTGCAGATCGGCAAGTCGCTGGCCGAAGCCGACCTGGTGGGCGATGCGAAAGCCATCATCGACATGATGGCCGCCCGCGGCGCCCAGGTGCCGATTCCGGAAGACGTGGTCTGCGCCAAGGAATTCTCGCCGACCGCAGCCGCCACCGTGAAAGCGGTGGCCGACGTGGCGGACGACGACATGATCCTGGACATCGGCCCGAAAACCGCCGCCAGGCTGGCCGCGCAAATCGCCGAAGCCGGCACCATCGTCTGGAACGGTCCGGTCGGCGTGTTCGAATTCGACCAGTTCGGCGAAGGCACCAAGACCCTGGCCATGGCGATTGCCGCCTCCAGGGGCTTCTCGATTGCCGGCGGCGGCGACACCCTGGCAGCGATTGCAAAATACGCCATCACCGATAAAATTGGCTATATCTCTACCGGCGGCGGCGCCTTCCTTGAATTCCTGGAAGGCAAAACCCTGCCGGCAGTGGAAATCCTGGCGCAACGCGCCCAGCAGTAAAGGCAAAAGGCGCTCAAGAAGCGCCTTTTTTACTCTCTTAGACACAAAAACGAGGAAGACCCCCAAATGTCCCGTGGCACCAAGATCGTTTCCACCATTGGCCCAGCATCCACCGACCTGAACGTACTGATCCGCATGATCAAGGCCGGCACCGATGTGGTCCGTCTGAACTTCTCGCACGGCAAGGCGCAGGACCACATCGACCGCGCCAACCTGGTACGCCAGGCGGCGGCCGAATGCGGCAAGGAGGTGGCGATCATGGCCGACATGCAGGGGCCGAAAATCCGTATCGGCAAGTTCGAAGGCAACAAGATCGACCTGGCCAACGGCGACAAGTTCATCCTCGATGCGAAATGGGGCGAGAACGGTGAACTGGGCAACCAGGAACGCGTCGGCCTCGACTACAAGCAGCTGCCGAACGACCTGAAGCCGAACGACGTGCTGCTGCTGAACGACGGCCTGATCGTGCTGACCGTGGACAAGATCGTCGGCCACGAGATCTACACCACCACCAAGATCGGCGGCGAGCTGTCCAACAACAAGGGCATCAACCGCCAGGGCGGCGGCCTGACTGCGCCGGCCCTGACCGCGAAGGACATGGAAGACATCAAGACCGCGATGTCCTTCCAGGCCGACTACCTGGCCATCTCCTTCCCGAAAAACGCCACCGATATGGAAATGGCGCGCCAGCTGGCGAATATCGCCGGCGAGCCGTTCGGCCACAAGCCGATGATGATCGCCAAGATCGAGCGCGCCGAAGCCATCCCGGCGCTGCAGGAAATCCTGAACGCCTCGGACGGCATCATGGTGGCCCGCGGCGACCTGGCCGTGGAAGTGGGCAATGCCGCCGTGCCGGCGCTGCAGAAGCGTATGATCAAGATGGCGCGCGAATCGAACAAGATCGCCATCACCGCGACCCAGATGATGGAGTCGATGATCTTCAACGCCGTGCCGACCCGCGCCGAAGTGTCGGACGTGGCCAACGCCGTGCTGGACGGCACCGATGCCGTCATGACTTCCGCTGAAACCGCCTCCGGCAAGTACCCGGTCGAGACCGTCGAAATGATGGCCGCGATCTGTATCGAGGCCGAGCAATCCGAATACAACAAGCTGGACGCCGATTTCCTCAACGTGCGCTTCACCCGCATCGACCAGTCGATCGCCTACGGCGCCCTGTTTACCGCCCACCACCTGCGCGTGAAGGCCATCGTGGCCCTGACCGAATCCGGTTCCACCGCGCTGTGGATGAGCCGCCACAGCATCGACACGCCGATTGTCGCGCTGACCCCGAGCACCACCACCCAGCGCAAGGCCGCGCTGTACCGCAATGTGCGCGCCTACCAGCTGATGCAGGACGCGCCGACCGATGTCGTGCTGCGCGGCGCGGAAGACCTGCTGGTGCAACAGGGCATCGCCAAAAAGGGCGATATGATTGTGGTTACCTGGGGTGCGCCGATGGGCAAGGTCGGCGGCACGAACGCATTGCGTATCGTCAAGGTCGGAGAATTCACGCACCGCGCGGAAACGCGCTGATGGCGGGGCGGGCTGCGGCCCGCCAATGAGAAGATTTCTTTATTACTTGGAGTACCACCATGTCTCTCGTATCCATGCGTCAACTGCTGGACCATGCCGCCGAACACGGCTATGGCATCCCGGCATTCAACGTCAATAACCTGGAACAGGTGCAGGCCATCATGGCCGCCGCCGACGCTGTCAACAGCCCGGTGATCATGCAGGCGTCCGCCGGCGCCCGCAAATATGCCGGCGAAGCGTTCCTGCGCCACCTGATCGATGCAGCCGTGGAAGCCTACCCGCACATCCCGGTCGTGATGCACCAGGACCACGGCCAGTCGCCAGCGGTCTGCATGGCTGCCATCCGCTCCGGCTTCACTTCGGTGATGATGGACGGTTCGCTGCAGGCTGACGGCAAGTCCGTCGCTTCCTACGAGTACAACGTCGAAGTGTCGAAGGAAGTGGTGAAGTTCGCCCACTCCATCGGCGTGACGGTGGAAGCCGAACTGGGTGTGCTCGGTTCGCTGGAAACCATGAAGGGCGACAAGGAAGACGGCCACGGCGCGGAAGGCACCATGACCCGCGAACAGCTGCTGACCGACGTGGCGCAAGCCGCCGACTTCGTGCAGAAGACCCAGTGCGATGCGCTGGCGATCGCGATCGGTACTTCGCACGGCGCCTACAAGTTCACCCGCAAGCCGACCGGCGATATCCTGGCCATCGACCGCATCAAGGAAATCCACGCGCGCATTCCTAATACGCACCTGGTGATGCACGGTTCTTCCTCGGTGCCGCAGGAACTGCTGGCGATCATCCGCGAGTTTGGCGGTGATATGAAGGAGACTTACGGCGTGCCTGTGGAGGAGATCCAGGAAGGCATCCGTCACGGCGTGCGCAAGATTAATATCGATACCGATATCCGCCTGGCCATGACGGCGGCGATCCGCAAGTTCATGTTCGAGAATCCATCCAAGTTCGATCCGCGCGATTACCTGAAGCCGGCCCGTGTTGCGGCTGAGGAAGTGGTGAAGGCGCGTCTGCTGGCGTTCGGCTGCGAAGGCCGCGCGGCACAGATCAAGCCGATCCCGCTGGATAAGATGGCCGAGCGCTACAAGGCCGGTGAACTGGCTCAGATCGTGAAGTAAAACCTAAACCCGGGGTCAGACCCAAGGGGACTCGGCGTCCCCGTCTGACCCTTGCCCGCGACGGCCGCGTGCCGTAGGGTCTGACCCCGTGGGTCAGACCCAGATTCTAGGTTTCAATAAATCAAGACCCCCCGCTATGAACAGTCTTTACAAATCCACTATCAAATCCCTGCCGCTGCTGGGCCACGGCAAAGTCCGCGACAACTACGCTGTCGGTACCGACAAGATCCTGATCGTCACCACCGACCGTCTGTCCGCCTTCGACGTCGTGATGAACGAACCCATCCCCGGCAAGGGCATGGTCCTGAACCAGATGAGCGATTTCTGGTTCGAAAAGCTGGGCCACATCGTGCCCAACCACCTGACCGGCGTAACGCCCGAATCCGTGGTGGCCGCCGATGAAGTGGAACAAGTCAAAGGCCGCGCCGTCGTAGCGAAACGCCTGAAGCCGATCCTGGTGGAAGCCGTGGTGCGCGGCTACATCATCGGCTCCGGCTGGAAGGACTACCAGTCCACCGGTTCCATCTGCGGCATCAGGCTGCCGGAAGGCCTGAAGCAGGCCGACAAGCTGCCGCAGCCGATCTTTACCCCGGCCGCGAAAGCCGACCTGGGCGAGCATGACGAGAACATCAGCTTCGAAGACATGGAACAGCGCATCGGCGCCGAACTGGCCGCCAAAATCCGCGACGTGGCCATCAAGCTGTACACCACCGCCGCCGACTACGCCGCCACCAGGGGCATCATCATTGCCGACACCAAGTTCGAGTTCGGCCTGGACGACAACGGCATGCTGCACCTGATGGACGAAGTGCTGACCGCCGATTCCTCCCGCTTCTGGCCAGCCGATTCGTACGCGCCGGGCATGTCCCCGCCGTCCTACGACAAGCAGTTCGTGCGCGACTACCTGGAAACCCTGCAGGACTGGAACAAGTCGCCGCCGGCGCCAGCCCTGCCGGCCGACGTGATCGAGAAAACCCAGGCCAAATACTTTGAAGCCATCGAACGCCTGACCGGCGAGAAGCTGAAGGTATAAACATGGCAGAGCAGAACAAGCCGCTGGTCGGCGTCATCATGGGCTCATCCTCGGACTGGGACGTGATGCAGAACGCCGTCAACATCCTGAAACAGTTCGGCGTGCCGTTCGAAGCGCAGGTGATTTCCGCGCACCGCATGCCGGACGAGATGTACACCTACGCAAAGACTGCGCGCGAGCGCGGCCTGCGCGCCATCATCGCCGGCGCCGGCGGCGCGGCGCACCTGCCGGGCATGGTGGCCGCGATGACCATCGTGCCGGTACTGGGTGTGCCGGTGCCGTCGAAATACCTGCGCGGCGAAGACTCGCTGCTGTCCATCGTGCAGATGCCGAAGGGCGTGCCGGTGTCCACCTTTGCCATCGGCGAAGCGGGCGCCGCCAACGCAGCGCTGACCGCCGTGGCCATCATTGCCACCACCGACGATACGCTGGCCGCCAGGCTGGGCGAATTCCGCGCGCAGCAGACCGCTGCCGCACAGGCCATGAAGCTGCCGCTTGAGTGATAGTGAATCATGAGTAATGCAACCAACCCACCAGCGTGGCTGGGTGTGATGGGCGGCGGCCAGCTTGGCCGCATGTTCGCCCACGCCGCGCAAAGCATGGGCTACCAGGTGGCCGTGCTGGAACCTGCCGCCGAATGTCCCGCCGGCCAGGTGGCGCAGCGCCTGATCAACGCAGGCTATAGCGACGCCGCCGGCCTGGATGCGCTGGCTGCGCAATGCGTGGCCGTGACCACCGAGTTCGAGAACGTGCCGGCCGGCAGCCTGTCGCGCCTGGCGCAATCGGTCTTTGTCGCACCCAACGCCCATGGCGTGTCGGTGGCGCAGGACCGTATCGCAGAAAAGAGCTTCTTCGTTTCCTGTGCGCCGAAATCCGGCGTGATGCCGGCGCCGCACAAGGTTATCGCTTCGCAGGAAGATATCGATGCCATCGCGGATGACCTGCTGCCGGGCATCCTGAAAACGGTCCGCATGGGCTACGACGGCAAGGGCCAGGTGCGCGTCAAGTCGCGCGGCGATGTGCGCGCCGCCTTCGAATCCATGGGCAAGGTCACCTGCCTGCTGGAGAAGATGCTGCCGCTGGCCTACGAAGTGTCCGTGCTGACCGCCCGCGGCGCGGACGGCGCATCCGTTGTGTATCCGATTGCCGAAAACGTGCACCGCGACGGCATCCTGTTCACCACCACCGTGCCGGGACCGAACGTGTCGGCCGATTGCGCCCGCAAGGCGCAGGATGCGGCGCAGGCCATCGTGGCGGAACTGGGCTATGTGGGCGTGCTGTGCATCGAGTTCTTCGTGCTGGCCGATGGTGCGCTGGTGGTCAACGAGATGGCGCCGCGTCCGCACAACAGCGGCCACTATACGATCGACGCCTGCGTGACCAGCCAGTTCGCGCAGCAGGTACGCGCCATGGCGCGCCTGCCGCTGGGCGACGTGCGCCAGCATTCGCCGGCCGTGATGCTGAACATCCTGGGCGACGTCTGGTTCGAAGGCGACAGCCAGCAGCCGCGCGAACCGGCGTGGGACAGGATCCTGTCGCTGCCGGGCGCCAACCTGCACCTGTACGGCAAGGAAGAGCCGCGCCGTGCGCGCAAGATGGGCCATCTGACCCTGGTTGCGCCGACGCTGGCGCAAGCGCAGCAGCAGCTGAACGCCGCCTGCGCGATCCTGGGGATCGTTGCATGAGCGAGCAGGCAGCAAACACTGCGGCCGACATCGCCGCGGCAGCGGCATCGCTGGCCGCCGGCGAGCTGGTGGCGTTTCCCACCGAGACCGTGTACGGCCTCGGTGCGGATGCCGAGAACCCGGCCGCCGTGGCAAGGATTTACGCGGCCAAGGGCCGTCCGCAGGACCACCCGGTGATCGTGCACGTCGCCCCCGGCGCCGATCTGGATTACTGGGTGACCGATGTACCGAACGAAGCGCGCCAGCTGGTGCAGGCCTTCTGGCCCGGCCCGCTGACGCTGATCCTGAAGCGCAACGGGCACATTCCGGACGCCGTCTCCGGCGGCCAGGATACGGTCGGCATCCGCTGCCCCGCGCATCCGGTGGCGATGCAGCTGCTGTCCGCCTTCAAGTGCGGCAAGGGCGGCGTGGCAGCGCCGTCGGCCAACAAGTTCGGCAATGTGAGCCCGACCACCGCCCAGCACGTGAAAGACGAATTCGCAGGCGAGGTAGGCGAGGGCAATGTGATCGCTTCCGTGCTGGATGGCGGCAGCAGCCAGGTCGGCATCGAATCGACCATCCTCGACCTGTCGCGCCTGGCCACGCATGGCCCGGTGCTGCTGCGTCCCGGCCACATCTCGGCGCAGCAGATCGCGGACGTGATCGGCCACCTGCCGCAGGCGCCGGACCAGAGCGCACCGCGCGCTTCGGGCACGCTGGAATCGCATTACGCGCCGAAAGCGCCGGTGGCACTGTTGCCAACCAACGACATCCCGGCCACTGTCTCTGCGCTCGCCGCCCGTGGCCGCAGGGTGGCGCTGATTCATTACACCCCGGTTGCCGCCAGCGAGCCATTTGTGGCGCTCCCTGATGAGCCAAAGGGGTATGCTTATGGTGTGTATGCCGCATTGCGTGCGATGGACCAGGAACAGGTCGATCTGATCCTGGTTGAAACGCCGCCGCAGGATGCGGCATGGGCCGGCGTGAACGATCGCCTGCGCCGTGCCGCCCATGGTTCGGCCGGCATTATCGAGCGTTTTCTGACGCCATAAGCGCAGGAGAGACACAGCCTCCCGCGCGTGGAGGCTGTGATGTTGCGTTCCCAATCTATCGCAGGATTGCTTGCGTCCCTCGCGGCTGGCCTGCTGGCGCTGGCAGCCGGCGGCGCCATGGCTGCCGCCACGCTGCCCGCCGCGCCTGCGGCTGTCGCCTCCGCTGCCGCCGCGCCGCCGCGCGGCAAGATCCTGTCCGGCCCGAAGATGCAGAAGATCAGCATCGGCCCCTTCAACGTCAAGCACATCGAACCGTCCATGCTGCAGGAGCTGCTGGAGCGCGCTTCCACGACGCTGCGCGAACAGGCCGGCGAGCCGCGCTGCACCATCACCACTTATTCGGTGCGCTACGCCACGGTTGGCGGCAGCGGCGAGCCGACCGACGCCAGCGCCGCCGTCATCACGCCCACCGGCAGCGATCCGCTGTGCAAGGGCGAGCGTCCCATCCTGCTGTACGCCCACGGCACCTCGATCGCCAGGGACACGAATATGGCCCGCCTGCGCGGCGAGGCGCAACTGGTGGCCGCCATGTTCGCCTCCCAGGGCTACATCGTCATTGCGCCCAACTACGCGGGCTATGAAGGCTCCTCGCTGCCCTACCATCCCTACCTGAACGCGGAACAGCAGTCGGCCGATATGGTGGACGCGCTGCGCGCCGGCCGCGCCGCCCTGGCGAAACTGAAGCAGGGCTTCACGCAGCAGCTGTTCATCGCCGGCTATTCGCAGGGCGGCTTCGTGGCCCTGGCCACGCAGCGCGCCATCCAGCAGCAGTACAGCAATGAATTCACGGTCACCGCCGCCGCCGGCCTGTCCGGTCCTTACGCGCTGGCGCAGTTTGCGGACAGCGTTTTCAGCGGCAATCCGAATCTGGGGATCACCGTGTATTTACCGCTAATCGCCACCTCCGCCCAGCGCGCCGGCGCGGCGATTTACGCCCGGCCGCAGGACCTGTACGACAGCCAGTACGCCGCCGGCATCGAAACCCTGCTACCCGGCAGCATGAGCACCAGCGACCTGTTCAAGCGCGGCAAGCTGCCCATGCGCGCGCTGTTCTCCGCCGATAATGCCCAGCCGCCGCTGATCCGCAACAGCTTCCGCCAGGCCTATCTGCAGGACATGGCCGACTTCCCCTGCAGCAGCGAGCAGGGCGCCGCCTGCACCTCGCAAAACAATCTGCGCAAATGGATGCTGAAGAACGATTTGCGCAGCTACCAGCCGCACAGTCCGCTGCTCCTGTGCGGCAGCGCGGCCGATCCCACCGTGCCGTTTTCGAATACCACGTCCGCTGCCGCGTATTTTGCCGGCCAGGGCGCACCCGCCACCGTGCTCGACCTGGAAGCGCAGTCCCAGTCCGACCAGTTCTCGCCACTGCGCAAGGCCTTCGCCCACATCCTCGACGATGCCCGCGCCGACGCCCTCAAGGACGGCCGCAATCCGGAGCAAGCGGTGCTGGACCGCTATCACGCCCGCTACGCAGCGCCTTTCTGCTTGCTGGCCGCCCGTCAGTTTTTCACCAGTGCATCACGCTGAGCCCAACTCAGCCCAACTGAGCCTGTGGCGCAACGCGGCAGTGGCAATACTGACGTTTTTTCAAAATTTCCCTTGTATAAAACTCATTGGCACTGGCATATTATTTAGGTTGCGAATGGCACGACCGTTCGCATGCATAACAATATTTACCCCCAGGAGACACAATGCGTCATACGAAATTCGCGCTGACCGTCATGGCAGCGGCTGTTATTGCAGGTTGCGGTGGCAATGGCCCAAGCGCCGGCGACACCACCCCGAAAGTCAAATATTCCGCCATGGTTTCCTTCGGCGATAGCCTGTCCGACGTGGGCAGCTACGCCGTAGGCACCGTCAAGGCCCTCGGCGGTGGCAAGTGGACCATCAACGGCAACAACACGGCCAAGGGCGCCGACCTGACCGGCTTCAACTGGACCGAGCTGATTGCTGCCCAGCTGGGCCTGCCGGCTCCTTGCGCCTACATGACCGGCCTGGAAGGCGACGCCAGCAAAGGTTTCAACGTTCCCGTCGCCACCAATACCGCATGCAACAGCTATGCGCAGGGCGGCTCGCGTGTGACCAATCCGGTCGGCCCGGGCAACAAGGCCACCGGCAGCCCGCTGGGCGCGCTGACCGTGCCGGTCGTGACCCAGATCAAGAACCACCTGACCAAGGTCGGCGGCAAGTTCAAGGGCGACGAGCTGGTGCTGATCATGGCCGGCGGTAACGACGCACTGGAAAACCTGGACGAGCTGAAAGCCAACGCCACCAAGGCCGGCAACAGCGCGGGCCAGACCGCCTTCGCCACCAGCCTGGCCGGCCAGCTGGCCGCCGGCGCCACCAATCCTGCCACCGCCGCGCAAGCCATCGGCCTGGCCATCGCCACCGAAGCCGCACGTCCGGGCAGCACCAGCACCAGCATCGTGACCGCTGCCGTAACGGCCGCTGTAGTTGCCGGCAATACCGCTGCCGCCAGCCCGGCCGTGTATGGCCCGATGGCGCTCAAGGCCCAGGCCGACGCCACCACCGCAGGCAACAAGGCCGGCGCCGACTACGCTGCCGCCCACGGCCCTGAGCTGGTGGCTGCCATGGCCAAGGCCGGCGGCGAACTGGTGGCCCTGGTCAAAGGCCAGCTGATCGCCAACGGCGCCAACTACGTGGTGGTGAACAACCTGCCGGACGTGGCCAACACCCCGAGCGGCCTGTCGCAGGACGCCAACACCAAGGCCCTGATCAACGCCATGGTCAAGGCCTTCAACGACCAGCTGACTTCCGGCCTGGCCGCCGAAGCCAAGGTGCAGCTGGTGGACGTCTTCTACGTCAGCCACGACCAGGCCACCAACCCGGCCCCATACGGCCTGACCAACGTGACCGATACGGCGTGCGACCTGACCCCCGCCAAGAACCCGCTGGGCAGCTCCCTGGTGTGCAATGGCGCGAACCTGAAGTCCGGCGACGTCAGCCGCTACTCCTATGCCGACGCGGTTCACCCGACGCCGTTCAACAACAAGCTGCTGGCACGCTATGTGTCTGAAAAGATGGCCCTCAAGGGCTGGATGTAAGCGCCCTTAGACCTGAGGAGACACTATGAAAATTCGTATGCAACACGTAGCCAAGCTGGCGGTGCTGGCCGCCGCCATGGGTTTTGCGCTGGGCGCGCAGGCACAGTCGAAAGGCCAGTACCTGGTCAAGTTCGGCGTGAACCAGATCACCCCTAAAGTAAAGAGCGGCGAGTTCGACGCGCCGACCCTGCCGGGCTCCACCTCGGACGTGGGCGCCGACACGCAGCCGATCTTCAGCGGCGCCTACATGATCACCGACAACTTCAGTACCGAGCTGGTGCTGGGTCTGCCGTACAAGCACAAGCTGTACGGCGACGGCATGATCAAGGGCGTGGGCGTGCTGGGCACCGTGGAAGCGCTGCCGCCGACCCTGTTCGGCCAGTACCGCTTCTTCAAGTCCGATTCCTTCATCCGTCCTTACGTTGGCCTGGGCGTGACCTATGCCTACTTCCAGCGCGAACGCGGCAGCAGCACCCTGACCGCCTTCCTGGACCCGGGCGGCAAGCCGGTCACCTTCGAGATGGACGCCAAATGGGCCGCCAGCGCCCAGATCGGCGCCACCATCAAGCTGAAGGAGCGCTGGTTCGCCGACTTCGCCGTGGTGAAAACCAAGCTGAAGACGACTGCCCACTTCAGCACCAACCAGTCGATCAAGGCCGACCTCGACCCGGTCGCCGTCAGCGCCGCCATCGGCTACACCTTCTAAGCGCAAGCCAATAAAAAAAGCCCGCAGCGTCTGCTGCGGGCTTTTTTTCGGCCATGCGGGATTACTGGAAGGCCTGGATGCCGGTCTGGGCGCGGCCGAGGATCAGGGCGTGGATGTCGTGCGTGCCTTCATAGGTATTCACGACTTCCAGGTTGACCATGTGGCGGATGATGCCGAACTCGTCCGAGATGCCGTTCCCGCCGAGCATGTCGCGCGCCACGCGGGCGATGTCCAGCGACTTGCCGCAGGAGTTGCGCTTCATGATGGAGGTGATCTCGACCGCGGCCGTGCCCTCGTCCTTCATGCGGCCCAGGCGCAGGCAGCCCTGCAGGCCGAGCGTGATTTCGGTCTGCATGTCGGCCAGCTTCTTCTGCACCAGCTGATTTGCCGCCAGCGGACGGCCGAACTGCTGGCGGTCCATGGTGTACTGGCGCGCAGTGTGCCAGCAGGCTTCGGCGGCGCCCAGCGCGCCCCAGGCGATGCCGTAGCGGGCCGAGTTCAGGCAGGTGAACGGACCTTTCAGGCCGCGCACGTCCGGGAACGCGTTCTCTTCCGGGCAGAACACTTCATCCATCACGATTTCGCCGGTGATCGAAGCGCGCAGGCCGAACTTGCCGTGGATGGCCGGGGCGGACAGGCCCTTCATGCCTTTTTCCAGGATGAAGCCGCGGATCGCGCCTTCGTCATCCTTGGCCCACACCACGAACACATCCGCGACCGGGGAATTGGTGATCCACATTTTCGCGCCGCTCAGCGAGTAGCCGCCCGCCACTTTCCTGGCGCGGGTCACCATCGAGGCCGGGTCGGAACCATGGTTCGGTTCGGTCAGGCCGAAGCAGCCGATCCATTCGCCGGTGGCCAGCCTGGGCAGGAATTTCTGGCGCTGCTCTTCGGTGCCGAATTCATGGATCGGCACCATGACCAGCGAGGACTGGACCGACATCATCGAACGGTAGCCGGAATCGACGCGTTCCACTTCGCGTGCAATCAGGCCATAGGCGACATAGTTCAGGCCCGGGCCGCCGTACTGTTCCGGAATGGTCGGACCCAGCAGGCCCAGTTCGCCCATTTCGCGGAAGATCGAGGTATCCATCTGCTCGTGGCGGAAGGCTTCCAGGATGCGTGGCGCCAGTTTGTCCTGGCAGTAGGCGGCGGAAGCGTCGCGCACCATGCGCTCTTCATCGGTCAGCTGGTTGTTCAGCAGCAGGGGATCGTCCCAGTGGAAAGGCGCTTTGCTCATGTCTCTCTAATCTCTCTAAGCTACGTTGATAAAGTTTCTATTCGGTCAGTCCGACGAAACGCCCGCCATGGAATACCAGCGGCGGACGCGGCGTGAATTCGCAGTTCTCCACCTCGCCCACGAAAATGACGTGGTCGCCTTCCGGATAGCGGCTGCGGTTGTGGCATTCGAACCACGCCGTGCACCCTTTCAGGATAGGCTGGCCGGTGCGCGACAACTCATATTCCACAGTGCCGAAAGGGTCTTGCGTGCGGGTGGAAAACAGCTTCGCCAGGTGGGCCTGCTCGGCACTCAGCACATTGATCACATAGTGCGAATTGCCGCTGAAGATCGGCAGGCTGTTGGCGCCGTTACCCAGGCTCCACAGCACCAGCGGCGGATCCAGGGACACGGAATTGAAGGAACTGGCTGTCAGCCCGCGGAAACCGCCATCGCCGAGGCAAGTGGTAATAACGGTCACACCCGTTGCAAATTGCGACAGTGCCTGGCGGAAATGGGGACTGTCGAACTCGCGCACTTCGGCGCGGGGGGAGCTAGTATTCATTCTGGACCTGATCAATTCAAAACATTATCTCAAAAGCCGTTTTGGAAAACCTTGGCGAAAGCGACCTCGATTTTCAGTATGGCGGCAAAGTGCAAGCATACAGGGTTGGTTTGGGATACAGTAGGGAAACCGACATGGCAGGGAGGATAGTATGAGCGAAGTGGCAGTGATCGGCGGCGGCTGCTTCTGGTGCACCGAGGCGGTGTACCTGGAGGTGAAAGGCATCAGCAGCGTGCAATCCGGCTATTCCGGCGGCGCCCAGCCCGACCCCAGCTACGAGCAGGTGTGCGCCGGCGATACCGGCCATGCCGAGGTGGTCAGGCTGGAATTCGACCCGTCCGTGATCAGCTACCGCGACATCCTGGAAATCTTCTTCACCATCCACGACCCGACCACCCTCAACCGACAGGGCAATGACGTGGGCACGCAGTACCGCTCGGTCGTCTATCACCAGAATCCGGAGCAGGAAGCCACGGCGCGCCAGGTCATCGCGGAGATGGCCCATGTGTGGGATGCGCCCATCGTGACCGAATTGTCGCCGGCCCAGACTTTCTACAAGGCCGAGGATTATCACCAGAACTACTTTGCGCAGCACCCCCTGCAGGGGTACTGCGCTTTCGTGGTCGCGCCGAAGGTGTCGAAATTCCGGCAGATGTATGCGAATAAGCTCAGGTAGCGCTCAGAAAGTACTCAGATAGTGCTTAGATGGCGGGTTTTTCGTAGATGTAGCTGCGCGACCAGGGCAGCATCTGGGCGCTGCGTCCCGCCTTGCCGCACACGATCTGGTACAGGCTGATCCAGTCCTGCTCGAAGGCCCAGCTGCAGCCGGCCAGATACACGTGCCAGATGCGGAAGCGCTTGTCCCCGCCCAGGGCGCGTACCTTGTCTTCGTTTTCCTCGAACCTGTCGGCCCAGATGCCGCAGGTTTTCGCATAGTGGCGGCGCAGGTTTTCAATGTCGAAGGCTTCCAGCTGGCCCTGCTGCATGGCTTTCAGCACCTGGCCCAGGTGCGCCAGCTCGCCGTGCGGGAACACATACTTCTCGATGAACTCGCCGCCGCCATACGGGGTCTCGCCGTTCTCCGCATCGGTGGAGGTGATGCCGTGGTTCATGGCCAGGCCATCGTCCGCCAGCAGCCTGTTGATAATGCCGAAGTATTCCACAAGGTGGCGCAGGCCGACGTGCTCGAACATGCCGACGCTGGTGATGCGGTCGAAGGTGCCCTTCACGTCGCGGTAGTCCTGCAGGCGGATCTCGACCAGGCGCTCCAGCCCGGCCGCCTTCACGCGTTCCTTCGCCAGCGCGAACTGGTTTTCCGACAGCGTGATGCCGACGCAGCGCGCCTGGTATTTCTGGGCGGCGCGGATCACCAGCGCCCCCCAGCCGCAGCCAATGTCCAGCAGGGTCTGGCCCGGCTGCAGCTGGATTTTCTTCAGGATGTGGTCGATCTTCTTCAACTGCGCCGTTTCCAGGTCCTCGTCGCCGTTCTCGAAGTAGGCGCAGGAATACACCATGTTCGGGTCCAGGAACTGCTGGTAGAACTCGTTGGAGACGTCGTAGTGGTAGCGGATCGCTTCCGCGTCGTTCTTGCGGTTGTGCTGGAAGGTGCGCACGATGCGCGCCAGCTTGCCGTCCGTCTGCAGCGAGCTGCGCGCCAGCGCATTCACCACCTTGATCATGTCCGAGGCCCGGCCCTTGACTTCGATCGCCCCCTCCACGTACGCCGTGCCCAGGTTGGAAAGCGAGGGCGTGAGCAGGTAGCGCGCGGCCGACGGGTTCGGCACGCGGATCGTCACGCGCGGGGCTTCCTTGGAAAAGTCGAAGCTGTGGCCGTTCCACAGTTCGACGCGCAAGGGCAGGGAGATCTGGGCGGCGAGATTGTCAACCCAGGCATTGATGCGGTTCTGTACAAACATTGAGCCTCCATTGGTCATCGATCCGCTGGAGGCCCGGTGGCGTTATGGCTGGATGCGTTCCCTGGTCCAGCTGCCGTCTGCCTGCAGCGTGTACACAATCCTGTCATGGAAGCGCGAGGCGCGGCCCTGCCAGAATTCCATCCGGTCCGGTACCAGGCGATAGCCGCCCCAGTGCGCAGGCCGCTGCGGCTTGCCGCCGCTGGCCGCTTCCACGGCCGCGTAGTTCACTTCCATCTGCTCCCGGTCCACGACCGGCCGGCTCTGCTGGGATGCGATGGCGCCCAGCTGGCTTTTCAGGGGACGGCTGTAGAAATACCGGTCGCTGTCCTCTGCCGTCGTCTGCTCCACGCGGCCTTCGATGCGCACCTGCCGCTCCAGCTCGGGCCAGAAGAACAGGATCGCTGCATGCGGGTTCGCCGCGAGTTGCTGGCCTTTCAGGCTCTGATAATTGGTGTACCAGGTGAAGCCGCGTTCGTCGTACTGCTTGATCAGCACAATGCGCGAGGAGGGACGGCCGTCGTTCCCGACCGTGGACACGCTCATCGCGTTCGGCTCATTCACCTGCGCCTTCATGGCTTCCTCGAACCACTTGGCAAATTGCGCTACCGGGTCGCTCAGGGTGTCGGTTTCGGACAGGCTGGCGCGCCCATAATCCATCCTCAGGTCGGCCAGGGCGATGCCTCCCGCCGACGGCAGCAGGCCGCGGCGCCGCTGCATGGCCTCGCCCAGAATCGTCATCTGCGCGGGGCTCAGAATCCGTTTTGCCATGGGCGCAATGTGCGCCTCCTCGGTTTCGATGTGCGACAGGTAGGCCTGCACAAAGCGCGTCACGTCCCCGGCATCGAGGGCGGCGCTGCTACCGTTGGCAACTTTGTCTAGTTGTGAATTAATTATAAGCCAGTCTCTATCCATTTGCTTGTGTTGCTCCAGAATCGACGGCGCCAGCGTTTTCAGCAGGGCCGCGTCCTCATCCTGGGCGGTGGCGGACAGCATCGGCAGCAGATCGACTTCCTCGTCGCTGTGGTGCAGGTGGGCGGCCTTGTTGAAGTATTTCTGCACTGCCTGGGCCGCCTGCTGGGCGGCCGCGTCGGCGCCGTGCTGCGGCAGATGGCCGAGCAGGTTCTGCAGCGTCTTCAGCTGCTTGCGGATTTTGTCGTGGCAGTGTTTCAGGACGGCGATCGGCTGGTCGTAACCAGGGGCCGTATCGATCAGAGGAGTGCTCATGGCGGTTGGCGTAGCGGGTTTGGCAAGACAATCATTGTAGCGGTAGTCCGGTAAAATGGCGGGATGAATTCCCTGCATACCCCTTTGCTTGAGCACGATATCGGCGAACACGATATCGACTTCGAACGCCGCTTCGGCGGCATCGCCCGCCTGTACGGCGACAAAGCCCTGGCCCGCTTCCGTGGTGCGCACATCTGCGTGATCGGTGTGGGCGGTGTCGGCTCGTGGATCGTGGAAGCGCTGGCGCGCTCCGCCATCGGCAAGCTGACCCTTATCGATCTCGACAACGTTGCCGAATCGAACATCAACCGCCAGATCCAGGCCCTGACCGGCACCGTCGGCATGGCCAAGATCACGGCGCTGGCCGAGCGCATTGCGCAGATCAATCCTTATTGCGAAGTCGAGCAGATCGAGGATTTCGTTACGCCCGAGAACCTGGACCAGATGATCGGCAGCCGTCCTTACGATTACGTGATCGACGCCATGGATTCGGCCAAGGCCAAGACGGCGCTGGTGCACTACTGCCGCACGCGCAGCATTCCGCTGATCGTGATCGGCAGCGCCGGCGGCCAGACCGACCCGACCCGCATCGAAGTGCGCGACCTGTCGAAGACGGAGCAGGAACCCTTGCTGAAGAAGGTGCGCCGCCGTTTGCGCAGCCAGTACAACTACCCGCCGAACTCGAAGAACAAGCTGAACGTGGATGCCGTGTTTTCGATGGAGCCGCTGAAGTTTCCGGAAACGGGCGAAGCCTGCTCGGTCGATGGCGACGAACGGGGACCATCGACCAGCATCACCGGCATCAACTGCGCGGGCTTCGGCTCGGCGATGGTGGTGACGGCAACCTTCGGCATGGTCGCCGCAGGCCACCTGCTGCGCAAGCTGGCCGAGCAGGCGTACGCCGTGCCGGCTACGCCGGCCGGCGAGTAAGCGGGCGGTACTGCCCGGTCGCCGGATCGGATTCGACCAGCGCCAGTTCGCGCACGTCCCAGCTTACCGTGGCCGGCGGCGCTGCGGACGGCGCCGCGCCTGCTTCGCGCGCCAGCGTGATGTGCGGCTTGAATTCGCCGTGGGTGGCGGCTGAAAACCCGGCCGCTGCCAGGCGCGCCATGAGGTCCGCCTGCATGGCCATCAAGGCAGCTGGCGGCTGCTGCATCCCCGCCCAGGCAATGCGCGGTTTGGTAAAGTAGCCGTAGCAGTCCACCGTCAGGCGCATGGGCGGTACAGGCGCCGGCACTGCTTCCAGGATCCCGAACAGCACAGGCAGGGCATCGGCCGGCTGCTGGCCGAGGAAGGCCATCGTCAGGTGCAATTTCTCTGCTGGCGTATGGCGTCCCGCGACGGGCGCCTGCAGCCGCGCCAGGGCGGCGCGGGTGGCTGCGTCCGGCCAGAGCGCGAAAAACAGCTTGAGACTTGAATGATTTGCTATCATGATGCGGCCTTGGAAAACTGTTAGGAAGAATACACGATGACCCGCAGCTCCGTTCTGTTCGCATTCATTTGCGCCGCCGCCGCTTCGCTGGCGCAAGCCCAGACCTCGTCGCAGGCCCCGCAGCCTGAAGCCGCAGCGCAGGCTGCGCCTGCCGCCGCTGCGCCTGCCACTTCCGCCGACGCTGGCGCAGCAACCGCGCAGCCTGCAGCGCCTGCCGGTCCGATCGTGCCGGGTTCCGCCCAGCCAGGCCCGCCGGCCGAGCAGCTGATGATTACCGACACGAAGGTCGGCCACGGCAAGGAAGCCACGGCCGGCGCCACCGTCAGCGTCAACTACACCGGCTGGCTGTATCGTCCCCTGGCCAAAAACGGCCGCGGACGCCAGTTCGATACCTCGGTCGGCCGCGGTCCGCTGGAGTTCGCGCTGGGCGCAGGCCGCGTGATCAAGGGCTGGGACCAGGGCGTGGCCGGCATGAAGGTGGGCGGCAAGCGCACGCTGATCATCCCGTCCGAGCTGGCATACGGTCCGCGCTCGATGGGCATGATCCCGGCGAACTCCGCGCTGATCTTCGACGTCGAGCTGCTCGACGTCAAATAAGGGTACACTGGTCTCCCACACTCGTGCGGAGACCACCCATGAACATTGCCAACGACGTCACAGCACTGATCGGCAATACGCCGCTGGTGCGCATCAACCGCATGGCGGCCGGTTCGACGGCGCAAGTGCTCGCCAAGCTTGAGTTCTACAATCCCGCGCATAGCGTCAAGGACCGTATCGGCCTCTCGATGATCGAGGCGGCCGAAGCGGCAGGTCTGATCCATCCCGGCACCATCATCGTCGAGCCGACCAGCGGCAATACCGGCATCGCGCTGGCCATGGTCTGCGCGGCGCGCGGCTACCAGTGCGCGCTGGTCATGCCCGACACCATGAGCAAGGAGCGCCGCACGCTGCTGCGAGCCTACGGCGCCGAGCTGGTGCTCACGCCGGGCAGCGAAGGCATGATGGGCGCGATCCGCCGCGCCGAGGAAATGGTCGCGTCGGACAAGCGCTACCTGATGCTCCAGCAATTCAACAACCCCGCCAACCCGGAAATCCACCGCCGCACCACCGCCGAGGAAATCTGGCGCGATACGGACGGCCAGGTGGACATTCTGGTGGCCGGTGTCGGCACCGGCGGCACGATTACCGGCGTGGGCGAAGTGATCAAGGAACGCAGGCCTTCCTTCCGCTGCATTGCGGTGGAGCCGGAAGCGTCGCCGATCCTGTCGAAGGGCACCAAGGGGCCGCATCCGATCCAGGGCATTGGCGCGGGCTTCGTGCCGGCCGTGCTGAATACCGGCGTGTACGACGAAGTGATCTGCGTGAAGAACGAGGACGCGTTTGCCACCGCACGCCGGGCGGCGGCGGAGGAGGGGCTGCTGGTGGGGATATCGTCGGGAGCGGCGCTGTGGGCGGCGCTGCAGGTGGCGCGCCGGCCGGAGAATGCGGGCAAGGTGATCGTGACCGTCATTCCCTCGTTCGGCGAGCGCTATCTCAGTACGGCTTTGTTTGCGGGGCTGGCGGATTAGTGGCCGTGGCCATGTTCATGCTCATGCTTGTGCTCATGTTCATGGCCATGCTTGTGATCATGGTTATGGTCATCATGCCCGTGATCGTGCGCATCTTCGTGGCCATGCTCCTCCAGGCAGCAGTTATGCTCCGTGGTCCCCTGTTCGGTCTGCAGCGTGGTATGGCTGATGCCGAACTTCTCCTTCAGCTCGTGCGCGATCGCGTCGATCGCCTGGTCGCCCGGATACCCGCCCGGCATCACCAGGTGGCAGGTCAGCGCCGTATCGGTCGTACTCATTGACCAGATGTGCAGGTCGTGAATCGCGGTCACGCCTTTGCGCGCCTGCAGGAACTGCTTTACCTCGTCCGGATCGACATTGCCCGGCACGGCGGCCAGCACCATGTCCATCGACTCGCGCAGCAGCGACCAGGTACTTTTCGCGATGAACAGCACGATGAGCAGGCTGACGACCGGGTCCAGCCACTTCCAGCCGCTGTACATCACGATCAGGCCGGACACCAGCACCCCCAGCGAAATGGCCGCGTCGGCAGCCAGGTGCAGGTAAGCGCCGCGGATATTCAGATCGTCCTTGCTGCCGCTCATGAACAGCCAGGCCGAGAAGCCGTTGACGAGGATACCCACGCCAGCCACCACCGACACGGTGAGGCCCTGCACCGGCACCGGCTCGAACAACTGCTCGACCGCGCCCCAGGCAATCGCGCCGCACGCCGCCATCAGCAGCATGCCGTTGAACAGCGCCGCCAGCATGGAGGTGCTGCGCAGGCCATAGGTATAGCGCGCCGACGGCTTTCTTGCAGCGAGGATGGCGGCCGCCCAGGCCAGGGCCAGGCCGAGCACGTCGGACAGGTTATGCCCCGCATCGGCCATCAGGGCGGTGGAGTTGGCGAGGAAGCCGTAGAAGAATTCGACTGCGACAAAGACCGCGTTCAGCGCGATGGCGATGGCGAAGGCCTTGCCGTGGCTGACTTCAGCGTGGTGGTGTCCATGATCGTGGCCATGGCCATGTCCGTGATGATGGTGATGGCCGCTCATGGCTCGCTCCCGTTGGGTGGCTCGGCGATATGTTCAAGCATATCGTGAAGGACGCCGCTGATATGCGCATCGGCGGCCGAATAGAAAACCTGCTTGCCCTGGCGCTCGGACTTGACGATACGCGCGGCGCGCAGCAGGCGCAGGTGGTGGCTGACGAGCGAACTCGAAAGCTGCAGGCTGGACGCGATCTCGCTGACTGCAATCGGCGCTGCCACGCAAGCCAGCACGATGCGCAGCCGGGTCGGGTCGCCGAGCAGGTGAAACAGATCGGCCAGCTGCGCGACCGAGCCATCGCTATCAGAAAATATCATCACAACACACCAACATATGAATAGGTATTCACATGTTAGCACGTATCCCGCACCGGGGGCAGGTACGTTTTGTATTGGGGTCAGGTACGTTTTGATACATGAGTTCGTGTATCAAAACGTACCTGACCCCAAGTTGACCCGAATTTATCTGGCGAAGGCGAGGAAGAGGGTGGCGGTGAGGGCGGAGGAGAGGATGGCGACGCCGGCGGCGGCGGCGAGCAGGCGCAGTTCGCGCGGCGAGAGGCCGTCGCGCGAGGTGGCGATGGGGCGGGCCAGCGGCGACGCTGCCACCGCTGCCGGCGCCACGCCGCCGGCGCTGCGCGCGTGCTGCGCCAGATCCGCCGAGGCGGCGTCGATGCGCTCCAGGTGGCGCACGACCGTCTCTTCAAGGACCGCCTCGTTCAGCGCCACCAGCGCGAACACGGGATCGTCCACATCGACCTTGATGCCGGTCTTCTCGAATACCTGCATGCGTAGCTTGGCGCGGTCCATGGGCGCTTACCAGGTCACGCCGTCCAGCTGCTCGTAGAGATCGCGGAACACGACCTTCACGCGCTGCTTTTCCATCACGTTGAACTTGTCGCTGCCCTTGACCTCGTCCAGCGTCAGGCGCGCCGTGTTCATCTTTTTCACGTCCGCGCCGAAGGTGTCGGCATTGCGCTGCGCCAGCACCACCCGGCCGCGCACCCGCGACGAGTTCTCGGAATAGGTCTGCGATTCGATGAAGGCCTTGCCGGACGCCGATTGCAGCAGCCCGAAATGCTCGTTCTCCCACAGCACCAGCGGCACGCTGGTCGATTTCGCCGTCGAGACGAAGCCCATGGCCGTGTCGTGCAGCGTATCGCCGCCGCCGACGATGGTGTGGATGTACACCTGGCGTCCCGATTCGGTCAGCAGGTTGAAGCAGTCGTTCTCGATCAGGTAGGCCAGCAAAGGCGAGAAGGTGTTGGCGCCGTTATCGACCACGCAGTTGCCCTCGTCTTCGAGGATGTTGATCATCAGCGAGTCGAAGCGCTTCGGGTCGATGGTGCGCGACTCGGTCATCACCGGGATATGCTTCACGTCCAGCGCCTTGTAGCGCGAGAAGGTGGTGTTTTCCTGGTCTGTGTCGTAGCAGCGCAGCGGATTGCCGCTCTTCGATTTCAGCCATTGTGCGAGGATGGTCGATACGAGGGTCTTGCCGATTCCGCCCTTACCCTGCAGGACGAAGTGAACCGTGTTTTGCATTCTTGCTCCTGTCAATCAGTGGCAGGAAGCCGCGCCGCTGTCGCGTGCTTCCCTTTGGGACGCCTGGCGTACATCGTCAACCGCCAGGAAGTCCCATTCATACCCGTTTTCTTTCAATACCAGTTTCAGCACGCCGTGCCGCCAGTTGTGGCGCACTTCGCTGTGATCGGCGATCCAGCGAAACGGCGTGAGGTAGGCGCCGCCCGTGCCGATCACGAACTGGCGCAGGCCGAGTGCCTGATCCAGCTTGCCGTCGGCATCCTGCGGCGCGAAGCGTTCGTAGTCGTGATCGTGGCCGGACAGGACCAGCTCCGCACCCGCCTCGTACAGCAGGCGCCACGCCTCGCGCATATGACCGTTCGCACTATGCCCGCCAGAACTATACAGTGGTGCGTGCCAGTAGGCGAGCGTGCAGCGCGCGGGATGGGCCGCGAGGTCGTCTTTTAGCCACAGCAGCTGGCGTTGCTGCTCGGCGCCGTGCATATGGCTGTTGAGAGAAATGAAATGCCAGCCGCCCATGTCGAAACTGTAATAGCCGCGTCCGCGCGGACCGGCGGCGTTGCCGAAATAACCATAGTAGCCGTCGGCCGTGCCGCTGTAATACTCGTGGTTGCCTGGCGCGGGACGGGTGCGCTCGCGGAAGCGGCCCCAGGTCGGCGCATAGCAGCCGCTGAATTCTTGCGGCGCGCCGGCCGGGTAGGTGTGGTCGCCCAGCGAGAGCACCAGTGCTTGCGGATCGCCTGCTGCGATCAGGGCAGCCGTCTGGCCGGCGCCGGAGTAGGCGGGACGCGCGTAGCGGCAGTCGGCGATGTCGCCCGCCGCGTACACCGTCAGCGGCGCAGCCTGCGGTGCGATGGCCGCCAGGGCGTACAAAGCCAGCGCAGGTAGAATACGGGTCATGCAAGTCATACCTTCTCAAGAACAGGACGCCATTCTGCAATCGCGCGCCGCCACGCTGATGATCGAGGCGCGCGCAGGAACCGGCAAGACTACCACGCTGGCCATGCTGGCGGCCCGCGAACACGGCGTGGCCCTCGGCCTGTGCTTCTCCGACGGCGCCCGCATCCGCTTCGAGGACAAGCTGCAGCAGGAGGCCCCCGGCCGCAAGGTCACCGTGCTGACGGTGGAGGGCCTGGCCCGTTCGCTGCTGAACCGCCTGATCCAGGGTGGTTTTTTCGACAAGCCTTCCCGCCTCGCCACGGCCGAACAGCTGCGCCCCTACGTGGTGGACGCAGCCAACAGTGTCTGGCGCAAGTATGAGCAGCGCGGCAACACCGAATTCGATTTCGACTTCGAGTACCGCACGCCGCGCATCGAGCAGATGCTGGAGCTGCTGGCCACGCTGAAGGCCACGCTGGCCTCGCTGGCCTTCGAGGATGAGGAGTGCGACGACTACACCGTCGAGGAGCTGGCCGAGCGCTTCAGCGTCGATCGCGAAGCCATCGAGATCTGCCGCGAGATCGAACGCCGCCGCCAGCCGCAGCAGGGTTTCCACGTGTGGCAGAGCCATGCCGACCTGGTCACCGACCTGGTCGCCATCCTGCGCCGCGATCCGCAGGCGCTGGAAGCGCTGCCGCAGGCGGACATCTGCCTGGTCGATGAATGGCATGACGTGAACGCCGCCGAATTCGAGCTGCTGCGCCTGTTCCGCCGCAACGCGCGCCTGGCCGTGGTGGGCGACCGCCACCAGGTCATCAACGCCGCGCGCGGCGCCGATCCGCAGTTTTCGGCCGAGGCCTTCGACCTGGCATGGCCCGGCGCGCAGCGCCTGCCCCTGAGCCAGTCGCGCCGCTGCGGCGTGTCGATCGCCAAGCTGCTGCGCCAGGTGCTGGCCGCCTGCCGTTTCGAGTCGCACGCCGACACCTATTCCGAACTGCGCCGCATCCAGTATGCGGAAGGCGCAGGCGCCGCCGCCGTGGCCGAGCGTGCCGCCGCGCTGGCGAAGGATGGCGTGAAGCTGTCCGACGTGGCGGTGGTGCTGCGCGAAGCCGACCAGACGGTGGAAATCGAAAACCTGCTGCTGGACCGCGCCATCCCTTACGTATGCGACGGCGTGGAATCCTATCTGCTGCGTCCCGAAATCCTGATGCTGCGCGCGCTGCTGCACATCGCCAGCGGCGACTACTCGGCGCTGAAAGGCGACAGGGAGAGCTGCGAACGCATGGTGGACAGCCTGCTGGTGTATCTGTCGGTGTCGGGCGCGGGCCTGGACTGGGAAACCGGCCACGATATGTATGGCAGCGGCAGCTGGCTGGAACTGGCGCGCCACGACGTGGCTGCCGAGCCTTCCTCGCTGGACAATCTGTTCAGCGGCGTGCTGTGCGCCGAGCGCGAGGAGGACAGTCCGACCAGCAGGCGCTGGAAGCAGCGCTTCCGCCAGGTGGTCGGGCTGCTGAAAACGCAAGCGCAAACGGCCAGCGCGCCCGAGCTGCTGGCGCTGGCCAGCCAGGCGCTGGACCTGCCCGCCGCCACCCGCACGGCCTTCGTCAGCCGCAGCCGCGCCGACTCGGCGCTGCGCACCATCCATGCCTTTACCGGGTTTGCGCAACGCCAGGGCGCACCGTCGGCGGCGGAATTCCTGCACGAGCTGAAGACGCGCCAGGAACGCACGCGCAGCGAGGTGAATTACCTGCGCGAACGGCGCCAGCTGGTGCTGACCACGGTGCAGGCGGCAAAGGGACGGGAATGGCTGCAGGTGCTGCTGCCCTGCCTGGAGCAGGGGCAGTTCCCGCGCGGTGCAGACCTGGCCGAGGAGCGGCGCTATTTCTACGTGGCGGCCAGCCGGGCAATTGCCGGCCTCACGCTGTTCGAGCCGGACGAGCAGAACGCGGCGCGCCGCAGTCCGCTGCTGGCCGCGCCGGCAAACGCCTGAACGCGGCGCGTCCAGCTGCAACTGGCGCAGCCGGTACCGGCTCAGTTGATAAAGCGCAGCAGTCCCTGCAAGGCATGCACGATGGTCTGCTCGCGCACCGCCTTGCGGTCGCCGGAAAACACCAGCCGCTCGGTATGCACCGCATCGCCGTTCGCCCAGCCGAAACACACGGTGCCGACCGGCTTGCCCGGCACTGCGCCCGTCGGCCCGGCAATACCGGTGGTCGATACCGACACATGCGCATTGCTCGCGCCCAGCGCACCCTCGGCCATGGCTGCCGCCACCTCTTCGCTGACGGAGCCGAACTGCGCCACCAGCGCGGCCGGCACTTCCAGCATCTCGCTCTTGGACGCGTTCGAATAGCAGACGAAACCGCAGTCGAACCAGCCGGTCGAGCCGGCCACTTCGGTAATGGCGTAGGAGATCCCGCCGCCGGTGCAGGATTCGGCGGTCGCCAGCAGATAGCCTTTGTCTTGCAGGGCCTTGCCCACCTGGGCGGCCAGCTCGTTGATGTCGTTGCTCACTTGAGGCTCCTTTGGCTGCGTAAGTCCGATGGCTTCATTCTAGCTCGCCACTGCTGCGCTTGACCACGCCGCAGCGCAAAAAGTGTGGCCCGTGTTCATTTACATGCGGTTTGCAAGCTGGCCGAGGCTGCTATGACGGGGTTTTTCAATGATGCGCTGCTTTCTTTAGCTCAACGTTAGAATAGGGAAAACTCCCTGGCGCGAGAGGGCATGGCACCCCGTCTGCATACACTACACAGGAATAAACTTTCCGGCGGCTGGCTATTGCTGCTGGCAATGGCCATTTTTCCCCTGCTGGCGTCGGCCCAGGCCGGCAGGCTGCTGGAGCGCCAGGTCAAGGCTGCCTATCTATACAAGTTCGCCGGCTTCGTCGAATGGCCGGACGGCTGCTTTGCCCGCGCCGACAGTCCGCTGGTGATTGGCGTGGCCGGCGCCGATCCGGTGGCCGAGCAGCTGGAAATCGCCGTGGCCGGACGCAACGTCAACGGCCGCGCGCTGCAGGTGCGCCGCCTGCGGCTGGGCGATAGCCTGTCCGGCATGCACATGCTGTTCGTCGGCGCTGCCCTGGACAGGACCTCCGCCATGGAACTGCTGGCCGCTTCGCGCGGCCAGCCCGTGCTGACCGTGACCGATGCCGACGAAAGCGCGGGCCTGGGTGCCATGATCAGCTTCATCATCGTCGATGAACGGCTGCGTTTCGAAGTCGCCCTGAAATATGCCGCCGCGGCGCGCCTGCGCATCAGCGCGCGCATGCTGCAGGCAGCGCTGCGCGTGCAGCAGGTGAGTTCATGAATCCCACCCCTTCCCTGCGCCGGAAGCTGCTGCGCGTGGTCATGCTGGTTACGCTGGTGGCGCTGCTGGTATCGGTCGGCACCATCATCGCCTACGACCTGCGCGCCTATCACCAGTCGCTGGTGGGCGATATGAGCACCCAGGCCGAGCTGCTGGGGCATATGAGTTCGCCCGCGCTGGCCTTCGACGACCAGCGCCTGGCGAAGGAAAACCTGTCCCTGCTGCGCCTGCGACCCAAGGTGAACGCCGGCGCCATCTACAATGCGCGCGGCCAGCTGTTTGCCGCCTATGTCGCGCCGACGCAGGACGTGACCGTGCCGCGCACGCCCGGTGCGGAAGGCGTGGAGTTCAGCGACGGCAAGCTGACCATGTTCCGCGCCATCCGCGACAATGGCGAGCTGCTGGGCACCGTCTATCTGCGCTCCGAATACGAGATCCTGGCGCGCTTCGCCGATTACGTGCTGATTGCGCTGCTGGCCAGCCTGCTGGCGATCGGCATCGCCTACCTGATGATGCGCCGCCTCAACGAGGTGATCACCAAGCCGGTGCTGGCGATTGCCGACGTGGCGCGCGAAGTGGTGGCCACCGGCGATTACTCGCGCCGCGCGGCGCGGCTGAGCGACGATGAAGTGGCCGAGCTGGCGGACTCCTTCAACAAGATGCTGAGCGTGATCGAAACCCGCACGCACGAACTGGAATCCTCGAACAGCGAAATTGCGCGCGAGGCCGAGCAGCGCAGCCAGGCGCAGAAGGAGATCATGCGCCTGAACGAGGAGCTGGAGCAGCGCGTGCACGAACGCACGGTGCAGCTGGAGCGCGCCAACGGCGAACTGGCAATGGCGATGGAGGAGGCGAAAAGCGCAAACCAGGCCAAGTCGGCCTTCCTGTCCTCCATGAGCCATGAGCTGCGTACGCCGCTCAACGCCATCCTCGGCTTCGCGCAAATCCTCACTTCGGACAAGCTGCCCTCCACGCTGGCGCAGAAGAAGGAATTTGCCAACCACATCCTGAAGTCGGGCCGCCACCTGCTCACCCTGATCAACGAAATTCTGGACCTGGCGAAGATCGAGTCGGGCGCGGTGGCGCTGTCGATGGAACCGGTGGCGCTGCAGGAAATCCTGCAGGAGTGCGAAAGCATGGTGGCGCCGCTGGCCGGGCAGCGCGGCATACGGCTGCTGTTCCCCGACCATTGCGTGGCGAACGTCACGGCCGACCGCACCCGGCTGAAACAGATCCTGCTGAACCTCCTGTCCAACGCCATCAAGTACAACCGCGAGGGCGGCGCCGTGGTGGCCGACTGCAGCCCGAGCGGCCCGGGCCTGCTGCGCATATCGGTGCAGGACACCGGCATGGGCCTGCACCCGGACCAGGTGCGCATGCTGTTCCAGCCCTTCAACCGCCTGGGCCAGGAAAGCGGGGCGGAAGAGGGCACGGGCATCGGCCTGGTGGTCACCAAGCGCCTGGTGGAGCTGATGGGCGGCACCATCGGCGTGACCAGCAGCCTGGGCGTAGGCAGCATGTTCTGGATCGAGCTGAAGGCCACGGAACCCGTGCCTTCACGCGTGGACGCGCTGGCCGTGCACCCGGCCGGCGTGGGCCGCCACCGCGGCGAGGGCGAGCCGGCCACCGTACTGTACGTGGAAGACAATCCGGCCAACCTGAAACTGGTGGAAGAGATCATCAGCTTCCGCCCCGACCTGCGGCTGCTGTCCGCGCCGGATGGCCATCTCGGCATCGAGCTGGCGCGCGCGCACCTGCCTGACATCATCCTGATGGACATCAACCTGCCCGGCGTCAACGGCATCGACGCCCTGAAGCTGCTGCGCAACGATCCGCGCACGGCCGACATTCCCGTGATTGCGCTGACCGCCAACGCCATGCCGCGCGACGTGGAAAAAGGCCTGGCCGCCGGCTTCTTCCGCTACCTGATCAAACCGATCAACATCGATGAGTTCACGGAGGCCATCAACAACACCATGGCCTTCCTGGCACAGCGGCGGGATACCGAAAGAGAGAGGAGCACGCCGACGTGATCACGCGGAACGATATCCTGAACGCGAACATCCTGATCGTGGACGACCAGCCGGTCAACGTGCAGCTGCTGGAATACCTGCTGACATCGACCGGCTATACGCGCGTCAGCTCGACCACCGATCCGCGCGTGGTCGCGCCCTGGCACGAGCAGCATCGCTACGACATCATCATCCTCGACCTGCACATGCCCGGCATGAACGGCTTCGACGTGATGGACGCGCTGAAGCCGCTGGAGCCGGACGGCTACCTGCCGGTGCTGGTGGTGACGGCGGAGCCGGACAAGAAACTGGCCGCGCTGGAAGCCGGTGCGCGCGATTTCGTCAGCAAGCCTTTCGACCCGGTGGAGGTGCTGACGCGCATCCGCAACCTGCTGGAAGTACGCCTGCTGCACAAGGAAGCGCGCGACTACAACGCGCTGCTGGAGCAGACGGTGCGCGAACGGACGGCCGAGCTGCAGCGTTTCCGCAGCGCGATGGACGCTACTTCCGACGCCATCTTCCTGATCGATTCGGACAGCATGCGCATGGTCGATGTGAACGGCGGCGCCTGCCGCATGCTGGGCTATGCAGCGGAGCAGCTGCTGGAAATGGAGCCGGCGCGCATCGGCCTGGGCACGCGCGACGCGCTGCAGCATGCGATCAACCAGGCGCGCGCCGCCGCGTCCGCGCCGGCCCGTGCGCCGGAGCTGCTGGAGATCGAGCTGACGCGCGCCGACCATGCCACGGTGCCGGTGGAACTGTACTGGCAGCAGCAGAGCGAAGGCGAATCCGCGCACCGCACGCTGATCTGCGTGGCGCGCGATATCAGCGAGCGCCGCCAGGCGGAGGAACGGCTGCGCCACATGGCGCATTACGACAGCCTTACCGGCCTGCCCAACCGCACCCTGTTCTTCCAGACGCTGGCCGAATCGCTGGAGCTGGCGCACGACAAGGAATGGCGCATCGTGGTGCTGTTCATCGGCCTGGACCGCTTCCGCAACATCAACGATTCGCTGGGCGCGGCGGCCGGCGACCAGCTGCTGCGCGACTTTTCGAACCGGCTGGTGCAGTGCGTACGCATCCGCGATACCGTGGGCCGCCTGGGCGGCGACGAGTTTGCGCTGATCCTGTCCATGACGCGCGACCAGCAGGACGCGGTCACGGTGGCGAACGAGGTGCGCGAAGCGATGCGCGCGCCGTTCGAACTGGAGGGACATCAGCCGACCATGACGGCGTCCATCGGCATCGCCATGTATCCGGACGATGCCAGCGATCCGGAAACGCTGATGAAATACGCGAATACGGCAATGGAGCGCGCCAAGGACGCGGGCCGCGACGGCTACCGCTTCTTCACGGCCGGCATGAACGTGCAGGTGCTGGCGCGGCTGGACCTGGAAATGGCGCTGCGCCGCGCGCTGGAGCAGAACGAGCTGGAACTGTATTTCCAGCCCAAGGTGAACCTGCACACGGGGCGCATCAGCGGGGCCGAGGCGCTGCTGCGCTGGAACCGTCCGGGTTACGGGCTGGTGTATCCGTCCGAGTTCGTCTCGGTGCTGGAGGATACGGGGCTGATCGTGCGTGTCGGGACCTGGATCATCGAGACCGCCTGCCGCCAGATCGCCTCGTGGATGCGTTCACCGGTGGGGCAGGTGCTGATCGCGGTCAACGTGTCGAGCCGGCAGTTCATTGAGGGCGATCTGGAAGCCGAGGTGCGGCAGGCGCTGGAGCGGCACAAGGTGCCGCCCGAACTGCTGGAGCTGGAGCTGACGGAGACGGCCTTGATGTCCAACGCCGAACGCACCATCAAGGTGCTGACGGCGCTGAAGGAGCTGGGCATCAAGGTGGCGATCGACGATTTCGGCACCGGCTATTCCTCGCTGGCCTACCTGCAGCGCTTCCCGATCGACAAGCTGAAGATCGATATCGCCTTCGTGCGCGACATCACCACCAATCCGAACGATGCGGCCATCGCGCTGGCCATCATCAGCATGGCGCACAGCCTGAAGCTGCGCGTGATCGCGGAGGGGGTGGAGTCGCGGCCGCAGCTGGAGTACCTGCGCCGCAACCGCTGCGACGAGATCCAGGGCTATTACTTCAGCCGTCCGCTGCCCTCGCACGAGATGGGGCAGCTGGTGGAGATGGGCAAGAGCTTGCCGCCCGATGCCAACCTGGCGGCCGAACCGCCGCAGACGCTGCTGCTGGTGGACGACGATGTGAATGTATTGTCCTCGCTGCACCGGCTGTTCCGGCGCGATGGCTACCGCATTCTCACGGCCGTGTCGCCGGCCGAGGGCTTCGAGCTGCTGGCGCTGTATCCGGTGCAGGTGATCGTGTGCGACCAGCGCATGCCGATTTTGAGCGGGACCGAATTCCTGTCGAAGGTGAAGGAGATGTATCCGGACACGATACGCATCATCCTGTCCGGCTACACGGGCCTGGAGGCGGTGCTCGACTCCATCAACCGCGGCGCGATCTACCGCTTCTACACCAAGCCGTGGGACGATACCCAGCTGCGCGACAATATCCGCCTCGCCTTCCACCACTACTGGCTGATGCACGGCAGCGGCCGCCGCGCGGGCGAGCCGGGCGAGGACAATACGGCCATCAACGCGCGGGCAGCAGATAAGTGAAGCTGTAGAAGTGCTGGCCGTTTTCGATGCGGATGTCCATGCTGCCGGTGAGGCCCGCCAGTTCGCCGCTGGCCGAATCGGGCACCACGCTCACTGTCAGCGTTGGCGCGCCCTTGTTCATCAGGCCTGAATGCTGCAGGAAGAAGGTCCCTTTGCGGCCTTCCAGTTCGGCGCTGACCTGTTCCAGCGCCACGTAGCCTGCCGAGCCCTTGGCTGCGGCCTGCACGGCCAGCATCTCGCCGCTGCTGGCGCCCTGCAGCTGGCCGGTGAAGGTTTTCGCGATGCGCATGCGGCCCCAGGGCGTGCCGTCGGACGGCTGCGGCGTGAGCCTTACCTCGAAGGCGCCTGCAGCAATCTGATGCTGCGCGGCTGGTTTGGCCTGCGCCTGCGCCTGGGCTGCCGCCAGGCTGAAGATGAGTGGAACGATGCGCTGCATATTTTTGCTCATGGCTGGTCTCCTGTACTCCTGTAAGATGCCCCGATTACACCGCATCCTTCCCGCCCATGATTGGAAAAACGCGACAACCCCACGCATCCGGGCTGGCAGGCAGGCCGCGCGGCGTGCTCGTGCCGCAATTCGCGTCCGGCCGCTTCGAGCACAAGCGCGGCGCGCCATCTGCGCAGCTGGCGCAGCTGGTCGAACATTACTGGTATGTGAGCTGGGACATGCAGGGCAACCAGCCGCAGACGCAGGAAACGCTGCCGCATCCGAATGTGCACCTGGTGGTTGAGGCGGAGGACGCGGGAATCTTTGGCGTGCATACGGCGCGCTATACGCGGCTGCTGGAGGGGCGGGGCTATGCGTTCGGCATCAAGTTCCGCCCGGCCGGCTTCCAGCCCTTCCTCGCCCACCCGCTGGCAACCATTGCCGGCAGTTGCCTCGCACCGGACGCCGTCTTCGGCCCCGCCGGCAAGGCCTACGTCAGCGAAATCCGCAGCATCGCTGCCGCGCCGGACGCGATGATGGCCGCGGCCGAGGCCTTCCTGCTGGCCCGCATCCCTGCTGCCGACGAGCAGCTGCTGCGCGCCAACGCCCTGGTGGCGGCCATCGCCACCGATCCGGAGCTGCGCACCGTCGATGCGCTGGCTGCGCAATCCGGCCTGAACAAGCGCAGCCTGCAGCGCCTGTTCCAGCACTATGTGGGCGTCGGCCCGAAATGGGTGATCAAGCGCTACCGCATGCACGAAGCGGTAGCGCAATTGCAGTCAGGCGCGGCCGGTGCACCGCTGTCGCTGGCCGCGCTGGCACTCGATCTCGGCTACTTTGACCAGGCGCATTTCATCCGGGACTTTACCGCCCTGGTCGGCAAGCCGCCGGGCGAGTATGCGAAGCAGCTGCCGCTCAGGACTTGAAGTGATCGAAGCCGGCCAGGTCCAGGGCCAGCGGCGCCCCCGCCGCATCGGCGAAGCGCAGGCGCGGCGCGGCGCCCGCATCATCCGCAGCGTCTGCATTACCCTGATCCTTCGCGGCATAGGCTTCGATCGCGCCCACGCGCGTCACCGCCACGCCGCAAGCCGCGCCTGCCGCCAGCACCGCTTCGCGCGCCGCAGACGGCGCCGTAAAACAAAGTTCGTAATCGTCGCCGCCGGACGCGGTAAACGCGCGACGCAGCCCCTGCTCGCGGCCGGCCAGCACCGCCCCGGCAGGCAGGGCATCCACATTCAGCACCGCCCCGACACCCGAACGCTGCAGGATATGCCCGATATCGCCGGCCAGGCCATCGGAAATGTCGATAGCCGCGTGCGCAATACCCTGCAGGGCCAGTCCCAGTCCGACGCGCGGCGTCGGCATATGCATGCGGGCGCCCGCCGCAGCCAGCTCGGCCCCGGACAGCGATATTTCGCCGCGGTAGCCGGCCAGCGCCAGACGGGCGTCGCCAAGGGTGCCTGAAATCCAGATATCGTCGCCGGCCCGTGCCGCATCGCGCCGCAGCGCACGTCCCGGCGCTACTTCGCCGAAGATGGTGATGCAGATGTTCAGCGGCCCCTTGGTGGTATCGCCGCCGATCAGCTCGCAGCCATGTGCATCGGCCAGCGCGAACAGTCCCGCGGAAAAGCCCTCAAGCCAGGTGCGGTCGGCGGACGGCAGCGCCAGTGCCAGCGTAAAGCCAACCGGCCGCGCGCCCATGGCTGCAAGATCGGATAGATTGACGGCCAGGCTCTTGTGCCCCAGCCTGCGCGGGTCTTCGCCCGCAAAGAAATGCCGGCCTTCGACCAGCATGTCGGAAGAAATGGCGGTCTGCATACCCGCTGCCGGGGTAAGCAGTGCGCAGTCGTCGCCGATGCCAAGCGCTGCCTTGCCGGTGGCGGGACGAACGAAATATTGTTTGATCAGGTCGAATTCGGAGAGCATCCCGCCATTGTAGCGGGCCATGTGCAGCCTGGTGGCGATCAGTGCTTGTCGCGCAGATAGATCCAGGTGCCGCCGGAAGCGATGGCCGCTGTCGCCAGCGTCACCACCCAGCTCGAATCCGGGGGCGTGAAGAATAGTGCGCCGGCCGTCACTGGGAACAGGATGCCGGACATACGGGACCAGGAGTGCCAGATTGCGGTGCGCATGGGATTTCCCTCCGTAAAGGTGCCTTCCTCAATTCAGTCTAGGAGGCGGGGTGCCGAAAGTAAACTTGTTGACGACAAATATTCCAATTATTTTAGGTTTTGCGCAACAAGATTTTAAGATTTCGTGCCGCTAGTCACCATCGCAGAGTGAAACACGGAGAAACACAAGTTTTTATACGGAAACTTATGTTTCTCCCAAGTTTGCAAAAATCAGATCTGGGCCTGGCCGCCGTCAACGAACAGTTCGATGCCGTTGACGAAGCTGGACTCATCGGAGGCCAGGAAGGCAGCCGCCTTGCCGATTTCCGAAGGATCGCCGAGGCGGCCGATCGGCACCAGCGTGGTCAGGTAGCCGAGCAGGCCTTCCTGCTGGCCTTCCGGCGCCAGTCCTTCCAGGCCTGGCGTGCGCACCGGGCCCGGGCTGATGGCGTTCACGCGGATCTTGCGCGGCGCCAGGTCGAGCAGCCAGTTGCGGGCGAAATTGCGTACCGCCGCCTTGCTGGCGCTGTACACGCTGAAGTTGGGCGTGCCTTTCACCGAGGTGGTGGACGAGGTCAGGATCACCGAACCGCCATCCTTCAGCAGCGGCAGGGCTTTCTGCACGGTGAACAGGGTGCCTTTCACGTTCACGTCGAAGATGCGGTCGAAATGTTCTTCGGTGATGTCGGCCAGGCCCATCATGTCGCCGCCGCCGGCGTTGGCGAAGACCACGTCCAGGTGGCCGGCTTTGTCGCGGATTTCGGCGAACACGCGGTCCAGGTCTTCCAGTTTCGACACGTCGCCCTGGATGCCGACAGCGCCCTCGATCGAGGCCACGGCTGCATCCAGTTCCGCCTGGCGGCGGCCGGTGATGAAGACCTTGGCGCCTTGCGCCGCGAATTCCTGTGCCGAAGCCAGGCCGATGCCAGTGGTGCCGCCGGTAACCAGTGCGATTTTGCCTTTGAGTTTCATGATGCTGCTCCTTCGTATTGAGTAAAAGTGATTTCGATGTGCTCACTTTAGACCCGGACGATTGTTGGATAAAGTGGTATAAATGAAGAACATTATTTCTATGGGTGAATAATCATGGACCAGTTGCTGGCGATGCGCGCCTTCGCCCGCGTGGTGGAGGCGGGCACCTTCACCAAGGCCGCCGAATCGATGGACATGCCCAATGCCACGCTGACCAAGCTGGTGCAGGCGCTGGAAGCGCACCTGGGCGTCAAGCTCCTGCAGCGCACCACGCGCCGCGTGACCGTGACGCCGGACGGCGCCCGCTACTACGAGCAGACCGGCCGCCTGCTGAAGGAGCTGGACGATATCGACGCCGGCTTCAGCGCCGCCCAGCACAAGCCGCGCGGCCACCTGCGCATCGACTGCGGCGGCTCGGTCGCCACCATGCTGCTGCTGCCCGCGCTGCCCGGCTTCCTGGCCCAGTATCCGGACATCCGCATCGACCTCGGCGTGAGCGACCGCAACGTGGACCTGATCGGCGATAACGTCGATTGCGTGATCCGCGGCGGTGCGCTGGCCGATTCCTCGATGGTCGGACGGCGCATCGGCGCCGCTTCCTGGGTCACCTGCGCCACGCCGGCCTACCTGGCGGCGCATGGCACGCCCACCCATCCGCGCGACCTGGAGCAGGGCACGCACAAGCTGGTGCACTACCGTTCGGCCACCAACAGCCGCGCGATGCCGCTGCGTTTCGAACGCGATGGCGAAAAGATGGAGGTGAACGGGGCAGCGGCGGTGGGCGTCAACGAAAGCAATGCGCACCTGGTGGCGGGGCTGACGGGACTGGGCGTATTCCAGACCTTTACCTACGCCGCGGCGCCGGCGATCGCGCGCGGCGAGCTGGTGCCGCTGCTGTCCGAATGGCAGCCGCCGGCCATGTCCTTCCATGTGCTTTATCCTTCCAACCGCCACCTGAGCCGCCGCCTGCGCGTCTTCATCGAGTGGCTGGCCGACGCCTTCGGCCAGGAGATTTTGTTAAGCGGATGATAATTTTTTGGCAGGAATTCGGGAAAATACCTAGGTTTCACCGTATTAGCGTCTGTTAGAATCAGGGAATTTTCAGCAAGAACATGGAAGGGGGCAGTACAGTGGACTCGGCATCTGACAAAAAAGAAGAACTCCGACAACAGCTTCGCTCGGCAGCACTTGAATATCATGAGTGTCCAAGACCCGGCAAAATCAGCGTCACCCCCACCAAGCAACTCTCCAACCAGCGCGACCTCGCGCTTGCCTACTCTCCCGGCGTAGCAGCTCCCTGCGAAGAAATCGTCGCCGATCCCGCCAATGCCTATAAATACACCGCCCGCGGCAACCTGGTCGCGGTGATTTCCAACGGTACCGCCGTTCTCGGCCTGGGCAATATCGGCGCACTGGCCTCCAAGCCGGTCATGGAGGGCAAGGGCGTCCTGTTCAAGAAGTTCGCCGGCATCGACGTGTTCGACATCGAGATCAACGAGCAGGATCCGGACAAGCTGGTGGACATCATCGCTGCGCTGGAACCGACTTTCGGCGGCATCAACCTGGAAGACATCAAGGCGCCCGAGTGCTTCTACATCGAGCGCAAGCTGCGCGAAAAGATGAAGATCCCGGTCTTCCACGACGACCAGCACGGCACCGCCATCATCGTTGGCGCGGCCATTCTGAACGGCCTGAAATACATCGGCAAGGACATCCGGCACGTCAAGCTGGTGGTGTCCGGCGCCGGCGCCGCGGCCCTGGCCTGCCTGGACCTGATCGTCGATCTGGGCTTCCCGATCGAGAACATCATCGTAACCGACCTGGCCGGCGTGGTGTATAAAGGCCGCACCGAGCTGATGGACCCGGACAAGGAGCGCTTCGCCAGCGATACCCCGGCCCGCACCCTGGCGGAAGTGATCGAAGGCGCGGACATCTTCCTCGGCCTGTCCGCCGGCGGCGTGCTGAAGCAGGACATGGTCAAGCAGATGGCGCCTAACCCGCTGATCCTGGCGCTGGCCAACCCGACCCCGGAAATCCTGCCGGAAGACGTGAAAGCCGTGCGCGGCGACGCCATCATCTGCACCGGCCGTTCGGACTACCCGAACCAGGTCAACAACGTGCTGTGCTTCCCCTACATCTTCCGCGGCGCGCTCGACAGCGGCGCCTCGACCATCACGCGCGAAATGGAAATCGCCGTGGTGCACGCGATTGCCGACCTGGCGCACGCCGAGCAGTCGGACATCGTGGCCTCCACCTACGGCATCGCCAACCTGGCGTTCGGCCCGGAATACCTGATCCCGATGCCGTTCGATCCGCGCCTGCTGATCAAGATCGCCCCGGCCGTGGCCAAGGCCGCCGCCGACTCCGGCGTGGCAACCCGTCCGATCCAGGACCTGGAAGCCTACGCGGACAGCCTGCAGCAGTTCGTGTACCGTTCCGGCACCTTCATGAAGCCGCTGTTCTCGGTGGCGAAAAAGGCCGCTTCGGAACTGAAGCGCATCGTGTATGCGGAAGGCGAAGAAGAGCGCGTGCTGCGCGCGGTGCAGGTGGTGGTCGATGAAAAACTGGCGCGTCCGATCCTGGTGGGCCGTCCGGCCGTGCTGGAATCGCGCATCCAGAAATTCGGCCTGCGCCTGAAGCCGGGCGTCGATTACGACGTGATCAATCCGGACTACGACGAGCGCTACCACGAATACTGGAGCGCCTACTACGAGCTGACTTCGCGCAAGGGCGTGACGCAGGAATACGCCAAGCTGGAAATGCGCCGCCGCCACTCGCTGATCGGCGCCATGATGATCAAGAAGGGCGACGCGGACGGCATGATCTGCGGCACCTTCGGCACCACCCAGCTGCACCTGCACTACATCGACCAGGTACTCGGCCGCCGCGCCGGCGCCTGCGTGTATGCCGCAATGAACATCCTGGTGCTGCCGGAACGCCAGCTGGCCATGGTGGACACCCACGTCAACGAGAACCCGAACGCGAACGAACTGGCGGCCATCACCATCATGGCGGCGGAAGAGATGAAGCGCTTCGGCCTGGAGCCGCGCGCGGCCCTGCTGTCGCACTCGAACTTCGGTTCCTCCAACAGCGAATCGGCGCAGAAGATGCGCGCCACGCTGCAGCTGGTGCGCGAACGCGCGCCGGACCTGGAAGTGGACGGCGAGATGCACGGCGACACCGCGCTGGATTCGAAGCTGCGCATGAAGATGATGCCGGACTCCTACCTGAAGCGCGATGCGAACCTGCTGGTGATGCCGAATATCGACGCCGCCAACATCGCCTACAACCTGGTCAAGAGCTCGGCCGGCAACGGCATCACCATCGGCCCGATCCTGCTGGGCTGCGCCGCGCCGGTGCACATCCTGACCCCGTCCGCCACCGTGCGCCGCATCGTCAACATGACTGCGCTGTGCGTGGTCGATGCTGTCGCCCAGCGCAGCTGATAAGGAAAACCGATGACCGACCTGCTGCTTGCCATCGTCCACCACCTCCTCGCCTTCGGCATTGCGGCGGCGCTGACCGCCGAACTGGTTCTGGTGCGGCCTGGCATGCAGCCGGCGGCGGTCCGCCTGGCAACGCGCTACGACGCAGCCTACGGGCTGCTGGCGCTGAGCCTGCTGGTGGCCGGTTTCCTGCGCGTTTTCTTCGGCGCCAAAGGCGCCGACTACTACTTCCACAACCACATCTTCCTGACCAAGGCCGCGCTGTTCATCATCATGGGCCTGCTGTCGATCAGGCCGACGCTGCGCATGCTGCGCTGGCAGAAGGCGCTGCGCGCCGATCCCGGTTTCGCGCCGGAAGAGCTGGAGATCAAGGCGGTGCGCAAGCGCCTGATGGCCGAGATCCACGTATTCGCCCTGATCCCGATTGCGGCGGCCGCCATGGCCCGTGGCTACGGCTACGTCGCATAATTGCCATCCTGTAACATGTTGTAATGCCGTCCGGAGGGCGGGGGCGGCTCTGTTACAATTACAGGTTCGATAACACAGCAGTGGACCCCGCACATGAACACCACAAAGCGCGCCCTGATTACGGGCATCTCCGGCCAGGACGGCGCCTATCTGGCGCAACTGCTGCTGGAAAAAGGCTATGAAGTCACCGGCACCTACCGCCGCACCAGCTCCGTCAATTTCTGGCGTATCGAAGAGCTGGGTATCCAGAATCACCCGAATTTCAAGCTGGTCGAGTTCGACCTGACCGACCTGGGCTGCATCCTGCGCCTGCTGCAGAGCGGGAACTTCGACGAGGTGTACAACCTGGCGGCGCAGAGCTTCGTGGGCGTGTCCTTCGAACAGCCGGCCACCACGGCTGAAATCACCGGCGTCGGCTGCACCAACCTGCTGGAAGCGATCCGCATCGTCAATCCGAAGATCCGCTTCTACCAGGCGTCCACCTCCGAAATGTTCGGCAAGGTGCAGGCCATCCCGCAAAAGGAAGACACCCCGTTCTACCCGCGCAGCCCGTACGGCGTGGCCAAGCTGTATGCGCACTGGATGACCGTGAACTACCGCGAGTCGTATGGCATCTTCGCTTCCTCCGGCATCCTGTTCAACCACGAATCCCCGCTGCGCGGCCGCGAGTTCGTGACCCGCAAGATCACCGACTCGGTCGCCAAGATCAAGCTGGGCAAGCTGGACGTGCTGGAACTGGGCAATATGGATGCCAAGCGCGACTGGGGCTTCGCCAAGGAATACGTGGAAGGCATGTGGCGCATCCTGCAGGCCGACAAGCCTGACACCTATGTGCTGGCCACCAACCGTACCGAGACCGTGCGCGATTTCGTGAGCATGGCCTTCAAGGCGGTCGATATCGCCATCGAATGGCAGGGCAGCGGCGAGAACGAAACCGGCCGCGACGCCAGGACCGGCAAGGTGCTGGTGCGCGTATCGCCGAAGTTCTATCGTCCGGCCGAAGTGGAGCTGCTGATTGGCGATCCGGCCAAGGCCCGCACGGAACTGGGCTGGGAAGCCAAAACCACGCTGGAAGAACTGTGCCAGATGATGGTCGAAGCCGACCTGCGCCGCAACGAAGCAGGCTTCTCCTTCTGACATGACGCGCCGTTTGCAGTTGCTGTCCGCTGAACGTGAAGGCGAGGGCAAGCGCGCCCTCGTGACCGGCCTGGCCGGCTTCACCGGCCATTACGTGGCGCAGGAACTGCGCGCCGCCGGCTACGAGGTGATCGGCACGGCCATGCCCGGTCACGGCGCCAGCGGCCCGGATGGCGCCATGGTGGAAGTGGACCTGACCGACCGCGCGTCGGTCGCCGCCGCCGTGCAGCAGGTGCAGCCGGACGTGGTGGTGCACCTGGCCGCCATCGCCTTTGTGGCCCATGCGGACGTGGAGCAGATCTACCGCGTCAACGTGCTGGGCACGCGCAACCTGCTGGAAGCGCTGGCGGCCGCGCCGAAGAAGCCGGAAGCGGTGCTGGTTGCCTCCAGCGCCAACATCTACGGCAACACCAGCGTGGAAGTGATCCACGAGGACGTGCCGCCGGCGCCGGCCAACGATTACGCCGTCAGCAAGCTGGCCATGGAATTCATGGTGCGCCTGTGGATGGACAAGCTGCCCATCATCATGGTCCGCCCCTTCAATTACACGGGCGTGGGCCAGCATGAGAATTTCCTGCTGCCGAAGATCGTCTCCCATTTCCGGCGCAAGGCTGCGGACATCGAACTGGGCAACCTGCACGTATGGCGCGATTTCTCGGACGTGCGCATGGTCGCCGCCAGCTACCGCGCCCTGCTGGCCGCCAGGCCGGCCAGCCAGGTATTCAACATCAGCTCCGGCAAGGCTTACTCGCTGGGCGAAGCGATCGCGATGATGGAAGCTATCGCGGGTTACAGGATCAATGTGCATGTCAATCCGGCCTTCGTGCGCGCCAACGAAGTGGCGCGCCTGACCGGCGACAACCGCCGCCTGGCCTCGGTGGCCGGCGCCATCGAACCGCTCCCGCTGGAGCAAACGCTGCGGTGGATGTACGAGGCGTGAAATCCCTGCGCGTCGGCCTCTCCAGCACAACCGCAGAACCCGTGCTGACCGGAGGGCGGCTGGACGGCATCGGTGTGTACAGCCGCGCCCTGCTGCAGCACCTGCCGGCAGCCGGCTGCGAGGTGCACGCATGGTCCTTCGCACCGGGCTCGCTGCGGCATAGCCTGAGCCTGGGCCGTCCCATGCCGCATTCCTTCCCCATGACCACGCTGCGCGACCTGCTGCTGCCGGAGTTCGTGCGCGAGCATGTGGACGTGGACCTGTACCACGCCACCGATTACCGCATCGTGCGCATGGACCGTCCCGTGGTCGCCACGCTGCATGACGCGCTGCCGATCGCCTATCCGCAATGGTGCAGCCCGCGCTGGCGCAAGCTGAAGAACTGGCTGCAGATCAAGGCGGCGCAGAAGGCGGACCATGTGATTGCCGTCAGCCGCTTTGCCATCCGCGAGCTGGTGGAATGTTTTGGCGTGGATGAGCAGCGCATCAGCGTGGTGCATAACGGCGTGGATGAGGAATGGCTGAACGAAGTGCCGGCGGCCGACGTGGAAGCCACGCTGCGCGAATACCGCCTGCGCGCGGGCTATTTCCTGTCGGTCGGCACCATCCAGCCGCGCAAGAATTTCGGCCGCGTGCTGGAGGCTTACCTCGGCCTGCCGGCCAGCATCCGCTCGCAGCGCCAATTGGTGATTGTCGGCGCGCCGGGCTGGAGCTACGATGAACTGGCGGCGCGCATCAAGGCGGCGCAGCAGGGCGGCGAGAACGTGCTGTGGCTGGACAGGCTGACCAGCGACGCGCAACTGCGTCATCTGTACGCGGCGGCGGGCGCCTTTGTGTTCCCGTCGCTGTACGAAGGTTTCGGCATTCCGGTGCTGGAAGCTTTTGCCACGGGCACGCCCGTGATTACCTCGAATACGACCTCGCTGCCCGAAGTGAGCAAGGGGGCGGCGCTTGAAGTCGATCCGCTCTCGGTGCAGGCGATCGGCTCGGCCATGCTGGAGCTGGCGCGCGACGAAGCGCTGCGCATGCGCTGCATCGCCGCCGGGCGCGTTCGCGCCCTTGAACTGACCTGGAAAGAAACAGCGCGCAAGACCGCGGATGTATACCGCGCGGTCGCCGCCTGAGTGAGCTTTACTATGCGCGTCCTTCATTTTTACAAGACTTATTACCCCGACTCCTGGGGCGGCATCGAACAGGTGATCCGCCAGATGTGCGTGGGCACCAGCCGGCTTGGCGTGCACAATGAAGTGCTGACGCTGACCCGCGGCAATGGTCCCGAGCTGATGGAGATCGAGGGCCACAAGGTGCACCGCGTGCGCCTGGATTTCGAGATCGCCTCCAATGCCGTGTCGATGGCGTCCATCCGCAAGCTGGCGCGCCTGGCAGAAGATGCGGACATCATCCACTACCACTTCCCCTGGCCTTTCATGGACCTGGCGCATTTCATGGCGCGCGTGAAGAAGCCGAGCGTGGTGACCTACCACTCGGATATCGTGCGCCAGAAAACCCTGCTGCGCGTCTATGCGCCGCTGAAGCGCCGCTTCCTGAAGGATGTGGATTCGATCGTCGCCACCTCGCCGAATTATTTCGAATCGTCGCCGGTGCTGAACCGCTATGCGGACAAGGTCACCACCATTCCATTCGGACTGGATAAATCGACCTATCCGGAGCCGCGTGCGGATCTGCTGGAGAAATGGCGTGCACAGTGCGGCGAGCGCTTCTTCCTGTTCGTGGGCGTGCTGCGCTACTACAAGGGCCTGCACATCCTGCTGGATGCGGTGGCACGCAACGGCTACCCGGTGGTGATCGTCGGCGCCGGCCCGATCGAGCAGGAGCTGAAAGAACATGCGAAGCGCGCCGGCATCCTGGACAAGGTGCAGTTCGTGGGCGCGGTCGGCGAAGAGGACAAGGTGGCGCTGCTCAAGCTGTGCTACGCCATGGCATTCCCGTCGCACCTGCGCTCGGAAGCTTTCGGCATTTCGCTGCTGGAAGGGGCCATGTATGGCAAGCCGATGATCTCCAGCGAGATCGGCACCGGCACCACCTACATCAACAACGACCAGGATACGGGACTGGTGGTGCCGCCGAGCGATGTCGAAGGCTTCGACAGGGCGATGCGCACGCTATGGGAGAATCCGCAGCTGGCGGCCGGCATGGGCCGCCGCGCCGAGGAGCGTTACTGGAAGCTGTTTACGGCCGAGAAGATGGCCGAGGATTACTCGGCACTGTACCGATCGCTGCTGGCGCGCCGGCGCTGAGCGCCTGCGCGGCGCGGGCTATTTGCGCAGCAGGGCCACGGCATACGGATGCAGCGTGGCCGTCATGACGCCGGCCTGCACGGCGGGATCGGCGTCCATGAAGGCCTTGGCTGCCGCGTCGTCGGCGGCCTCGAAAATCACCAGGCCGAAGGTCTTGTCCAGCGGCTCGGAAGTTTTACCGGCCAGTATCACCTGGCCCTTCGCCAGGGCCTCCTTCAGGCGCGCAAAGTGCTTGCCTGCGGCGGCGTTGTCCGCCGCGCTCCATTTCGACTCGTCCTGCAGGTGCGGCGCAACGCGCAGCAGGTACAGGTACTGTTTCGCGTTTTGCGCCTGTGCCTGCGCCAGCGGCGAGAGCAGCATCGGCAGCAGGAGGGTGGCGCATAACGCCAGGCGCTTCATTGTTTTCATGATTGGCCTTTCAGGACAGTGGTGTTCGTCCATGTTGCCACCAATTCCGTTGCCAGCGCAAGCGCAAGACCGGCGGCTGCCAGCATGAACAGCATGCGGTGTTGTCCGCCGCTGGCAGCCAGCAGCCAGGACGAGGCGTAGCCGACGATGGCCTGGGTCAGCGCGTAAATGGTGGTGGCCTTGCTCCAGGCGGCGGACTGCTTCTCGGCGCTGCCGGGGATCAGGCGCTGGATCTGTCCCAGGTAGATCGGCACGATGCCCGGCGGGAAGGTGCCGATCACGAAGGTGGCCAGGACCAGGGCCGGGACGTTTCTGCTGCCGGTCAGCAGGGCGATGGCGGCGATCTGGATGGCGATGGCGATGCGGTTGGTGATGCGTGGCGTGAGGCGGTCGCCCATGGCGCCATACAGCATCGGGCCGGCGATGGCGCCGAAACCGTAGGCGATCCAGAACAGGGCGCCGGTCTGCGCGCCGAGCCCGAGGCCGCGCGCGACGTAATCGACGAGGAAGATCATCATCGGCACCAGGCCGGTGGCCATCAGCGCGTACTGGATGTACAGTACCCGCATGCCGCGGCGCGCCGCGCCCGCGCTGTGCGCTGAGGCCACGGCTGGCACCGGGGCTCCATGCTCACGCGTAGCTTCCGGGCCTGGGCCCTGGCCGCCTGCGGCGGGCGGCGATGATGGCCAGCCGGTCCAGCTGGCGGCGGTCAGCAGCGCCGACACCAGCCCCAGTCCCGCCCACGTCTGCCACAAGCCCACATGCAGCAGCAAGGGTACCAGCGTCCCCGACGCCGCAATGCCCACGCCCAGTCCCAGAAATATCGCCCCGCTGGCCATCCCGCGCTTCTCCAGCGGAATATGCGGCAGCACCGTCGTCGCCGCCAGCACCATGATGATCCCGCCCGAAAGCCCGGACAGGAAGCGCCACACGAAGAACCACGCCACCGAAACCGGCAGCGCGCAGGCAAAGAACGCCAGTGCCGCCAGCGCCATCATCCACTGCAGCGCAGGCCGCGCGCCCAGCCGCCCGGCAACAGGACGTCCGCCAAGCGCCCCCGCCAGATAGCCGACCAGATTGGCCGCACCCAGGTACATCACATCGTTCGCCGCAAACCACTGTGCCTCGATCAGCGGCGGGATCAGGGGCGTATAAGCAAACCGCGCCAGCCCGATGCCCACCAGGCTCGCACACAGCGCAGCAAAAATCGACCGCCCCGTGGACGGAGCAGCAACAGAAGAAGCGGAAGAAACAGACATGAATATCCCACACGAATCATTTTATGTTTGACAGGGTAGTCAAATTTGACGAGGGTGTCAAGAATGGGCTAGAATGGCCGCATGGTCGGAGTACGTCAATTCAATGAAGATGCGGTGCTGGACACCGCGATGCAGCTGTTCTGGACGCGCGGCTATGCCGCCACGTCCATGCAGGACCTCGCGCAGGCCACCGGCGTGCTGCGCGGCTCCCTGTACAACGCCTTCGGCGACAAGGAGCAGATATTCATCCTGTCCTTCGAACGCTATCGCCGCCAGCGCATGGAAATGTCCGCTGAAACCCTCGCGCACCCCGACTTGCGCACCGCGCTGGAGAGCTATTTCGACATGCTGATCTCGCTGATGACCAGTCCCGGCGAAGGCGCCCATTCGCGCGGCTGCCTGACCACCAAGACCGCCGCCGACGAAACCGCGCAGGGCGAGATGATCCTGACCGCGCTGCGCGGCCTGCTGGACGGCATGGAAGGCTTGCTGACGGAGCGCCTGAAGCAGGCCGGCAAGCTGGCGCTGCCGCCGCAGCAGGCCGCCCGCCTGCTGGTCACGCTGACGCGCGGCCTGGTGATTATCGAACGTGTGTATTCCGATCCGGCGCGCCTGCGCGCCAGCGCCGCGGCGCTTATCGATCTGCTGCTGAAGAAGTAGGTCCGCTCGCGCGGTACTCGCCGCAGGTTTTCCCCGTCCATTTCTTGAAGGCGCGCTGGAAGGTGGCGCTGTCGCTGAAGCCCAGTTCCGTGGCGAGCTGGGTCAGGCCGATGCGCGAGGTGGTCAGGCGCGCGATGGCGATGCCACGCCGCAGATCGTCCTTCAGCTTCTGCAGCGAGGTGTCCTCATGCGCCAGCTGGCGCTGCAGCGTGGCGGGCGATACGTGCAGCGTGCCGGATATGGCGGGCAGGTCCGGCCACTGCGGATACTGGCGCAGCAGGCAGTTGCGCACTTCCTGGCTGACCGGGCCGAAACCGCGCGGCGGCAGCAGGATCTGGGCAAAGGCGTCCGGCAGGAAGACGCGCAGGGCCTGCTCGTCGCGGCTGACGGGCATCTGCAAGGCCTTCACATCGAACCAGAAACCGGAGGTGGCCTGCATGAAGCGGCATTCGCCGGGAAACACCACGCCATAGTCGCGCACATGCTCCGGCTCGGGGAACAGGAAATCGAAGTGACGCACCGGCAGCGGTCCGTTGATGAGCCACGCCGCCAGCCGCCACAGCACGCGCACCATGGTCTCCTGCAGAAATACCGGCGCCTCTTCCTTGCCGGCCCATGCCACGTCCAGCCCCGCTTCTTCCTTTTCCACCGCCAGCGAAAACAGCAGGTCGTCCTGCAGCAGATTGAGTACCTTGCACATGCGGCGCAACGCGCTGCCCAAGTCCGGCGCACCCATGCCGCTGCGAGCCACCAGCGCGAAGGAACCCAGCTTGAAGGGGCGGGAAAACAGGCCGACCGATTCGTCTTTCAGTTCCTGGGCCAGGGTGTAGAACAGCGCCACATACTGGTGCGAGCTGACGCCGGGGTGGCCGGGATCGCTCAGGACCGCAGTGTCGGCGCCGACCCGTTCCAGGTAGGCCGTCACGTCCGCTCCGCCGGCGCCGAGGCGGGACAGCATGCCGCGCACGAAGGCGGGAGCGATCAGGGTGTCGGTGAGGTCTTTTGCCATTGGTTTTAATGTCCGCTGCAATTGCTCCGGGCGCGCAGAGCCCATAGGATGGAGGAATTATAAGCCGGAGTGTGAGGCCTTATGCCACCACCGGTTCCAACCAGCAGGAGACAGACAATGACTTCCAATGTATGCGTGGCGGGTGTGGGCATGGTGCCCTTCGTGAAGCCGGGCGCGAACGAACCCTATCCCCTGATGGCGTCGAAAGCCGTACTGGCGGCGCTGGCCGATGCGGGCATCGGCTACGACAGCATCGAGCAGGCGTATGCCGGCTATGTGTACGGCGATTCCACCGCCGGCCAGCGCGCACTGTATGAAGTCGGCATGACCGGCATCCCGGTAATCAACGTCAACAACAACTGCTCGACCGGTTCCACCGCGCTCTACCTGGCGCGCCAGGCGGTGGCGTCGGGCGCCGCGGAATGCGTGCTGGCGCTGGGCTTCGAGCAGATGAGCCCCGGCGCGCTCGGCTCCGTATTCAACGACCGTCCCAGCCCCTTCGAGCGTTTCGATAACGCGGCCGACGAGCTGGTAGGCGAAAGCCAGATCCCGCTGGCGCTGCGCTACTTCGGCGGCGCAGGCCTGGCGCATATGAAGGAGTTCGGCACGCCGCTGAATACCTTCGCCAAAATCCGCGCCAAGGCCAGCCGCCATGCCGCCAATAATCCGGTGGCGCTGTTCCGCAAGGAAGTCACCGAGGAAGAAGTGATGGCGGCACCCGTGGTGTGGGAAGGCGTGATGACGCGCCTGATGGCCTGTCCGCCGACCTGCGGCGCGGCGGCTGCCGTGATCTGTTCGGAAGCCTTCGCCAGGCGTCACGGTCTGAATGCCACGGTGCGCATCCGCGCCCAGGCCATGACCACAGACCGCGCCGTTTCCTTCGACGCGCGCGATATGCGCGAAGTGGTGGGCTTCAGCATGGCGCGCGAGGCGGCAAACAGGGTGTACGAAGCAGCAGGCATCGGACCAGAGGATGTACAGGTGGTCGAGCTGCACGACTGCTTCGCGCACAATGAGCTGATCAGCTATGAATCGCTGGGACTTTGTCCGCGCGGCGGCGCGCAGAAGTTCGTCGAGGATGGCGACAACACCTATGGCGGCAAGTACGTGACCAATCCGTCCGGCGGGCTGCTGTCGAAAGGCCATCCGCTGGGCGCGACCGGGCTGGCGCAGTGCACGGAGCTGGTGCAGCAACTGCGCGGCCGGGCGGACAAGCGCCAGGTCGAAGGCGCACGCCTGGCGCTGCAGCACAATCTCGGCCTGGGCGGCGCCTGCGTGGTCACGCTGTACGAAAAGGTGCCGGCATGATCGATCGTGCCTGGCTGGGGCGGGAATTGCCGCCTTCCGGGATGCTGCTGGAGCGCGCGCGGCTGCAGCTGTTCGCTTGCGCCATCGGCGAGACCGATCCCGTGTACCTGAATGCTTCCGCGGCACGCGATGCGGGTTACCGCGATGTGCTGGCGGCGCCGACCTTCCTGTTCTCGGTGGAGCTGGACAGCGGCGCGACCGACCGGCTGCTGCGCGAGATGGATATCCCGCTGAGCAAACTGCTGCATGGCGAGCAGTCGTTCCGCTATCACAAGCCGGTGTGCGCGGGCGACCGCGTGACCGTGAAGTCCACGATCAGCGAGATTTACAACAGGAAGGGCGGCGCGCTGGAATTCGTGGCGCGTACCTCGCGCGTGACCAACCAGGATGACGAGCTGGTGGCCGAACTGCGCTCGCTGCTGGTCGTGCGCCACTAAGGAGGATGTATGAATCCAGGCGATAAATTGCCCATATTGAAGATACCTCCGGTGGACCGCACCATGCTGGCCCTGTTCGCCGGCGCGTCGGGCGACCATAATCCCATCCACATCGATATCGATTTCGCGCGCCGCGCCGGGATGCCGGACGTTTTCGCACACGGCATGCTGGGCATGGCCTGGCTGGGGCGTCTGCTGACGCGCTGGGTGCCGCAATCGCGCCTGCGCAAGTACGAGGTGCGCTTTTCCGGCATCACGCATCTGGGCAACGCAATCCACTGCAGCGGCGAGGTGATGGAAATGGTGGAGCTGGATGGCGAGCGCTGCGCGCGCGTGGCGGTGTCGGCGTCGAACCAGTATGGACAGAACAAGATCATTGGCGAAGCCATCGTGGCTTTGCATTAAGGGGAATTACATGAAACTGCAAGGAAAAGTAGCGCTGGTAACGGGCTCGGGCCGAGGCATCGGCCGCGCCATTGCGATGAAGCTGGCGAGCGAAGGCGCGAAGCTGGTCATCAACGACCTGGACGCGGCGCCGGCGCAGGAAACCGTGGAAGCCATCAAGGCGGCCGGCGGCGAGGCCGTGGCTTGCGTGGGCAGCGTGACGGCAACCGACTTCGCCGAGCGTTTCATCGGCACGGCGGTCGAGCATTTCAAGGGCCTGGACATCATCGTCAACAACGCCGGCTACACATGGGACAACGTGATCCAGAAGATGACCGACGAGCAGTGGTACGCCATGCTGGACTGCCACCTGACCGCACCGTTCCGCATCCTGCGCGCGGCGCAGCCGGTGATCAAGGCGCTGTCGAAAGCCGAGGCGGAGCAGGGCGTGCGCAATGTGCGCAAGGTGGTGAACATCTCGTCCGTGGCGGGCGTGTTCGGCAACGCCGGCCAGGTAAACTACTCGGCTGCGAAAGCGGGCATCATGGGCGTAACGCAAACGCTGGCCAAGGAATGGGGGCGCATGAATACCACCGTCAACTGCGTGGCCTTTGGCCTGATCAAGACGCGCCTGACCGGCAACGCCGCCGAAGGCGCCACGGCGAATATCGAAGGCCGGGAAATCAAGGTTGGCGTAAACAAGGACCTGCTCGCCATGATGGAATCGACCATTCCCTTGGGCCGCGGCGGTACGCCGGAAGAAGCAGCAGGCGCCGTGTACATGCTGTGCATTCCGGAGTCGGACTACGTCAGCGGCCAGACGCTGATGTGCACCGGCGGCCTGACCGGCATCTGACGAGACGGCGAGGAGATGAGCATGCTGCCACGCCTGCATCAGCATACCTGGATGGACGCGGATATCGAAGCGTTCCGCGAACAGGTGCGCCGTTACACGCAAAGTGAACTGGCGCCGCACCTGGACGTATGGCGGCGCCAGGGCTATATCCCGCGCGACACCTGGCGCCCATTCGGAGAACTGGGCTTCATGCTGCCGGAGATTCCCGAGCAGTACGGCGGTCCGGGCGCCACACTGGCCTACCAGCTGGCGGTGCAGGACGAGCTGGCAAAGGCCGAAGTGCCCGCCAGCACGGCGGTACACACGATTGCCGCTCACTACATCCTCGACTACGGCACGGAAGAACAGAAGCAGCGCTGGCTGCCGCGCATGTGCAGCGGCGAGCTGCTGGCCGGGATCGCGATGACGGAGCCGGGCTGCGGCTCGGACCTGAAGGCGATGCGCACGCGCGCCGTGCGCGATGGCGGGCATTACGTGATCAACGGCGCCAAGACCTTCATCACCAATGGCTACACGGCAAACCTGCTGGTGCTGGCGCTGCGTACCGGCGAGGACGGTTCGCGCGGCGTGTCGCTGGTGGTGATCGAGACGGAAGACCTGCCGGGCTTCCGCGTGGGACGGCGCCTGGAGAAGATCGGCATGCACGCTTCGGATACGGCGGAACTGGCATTCGAGGATATGCGCGTACCGGTGGCGAACCTGCTGGGCGCGGAAGAGGGACGCGGGTTCAAACAGCTTATGAGCCAGCTGGCGTATGAACGGCTGCTGCTGGCCGTGCCTGCGGCGGCGGTGATCGAACGCGCGGTGGAGCTGACCGTCGAATACACCAGGCAGCGGCAGGCATTCGGACAGGCGATTGCGGATTTCCAGAACACGCGTTTCAAGCTGGCCGAATGCGCGACGCTGGCGCACGTGGTGCGCAGCTTCGTCAACGATTGCATCCAGCGCCTGCTGGACGGCACGCTGGACGATGAAGCCGCGTATATGGCAAAGTGGTGGTGTTCCGAGCAGCAGTGCAAGGTGACGGATGAATGCCTGCAGCTGTTCGGCGGCTACGGTTTCATGGCCGAATATCCGATCGCACGCCTGTATGCGGACGCCCGCGTGCAGCGCATCTACGGAGGCACGAACGAAATCATGAAAGACCTGATCGCACGCAAGGTACTGGAATGAAGCCGCTGGCCGGCTTGCACGTGGTCGAATTCGAGGGGCTGGGTCCGGGGCCGTTGTGCGCACGGATGCTGGCCGATTTCGGCGCGCGTGTAACGCTGGTGGTGCGGCCGGGGCCTGCGGTTGTAAGCAGTCTCCTGGGTGGCGGCCAGCCGTCCCGTCCTCTTGCCGAAGGCAAGACCGAACTGGCGCTGAACCTGAAAGATCCCGCCGACGTGGTGCGGGCGCTGGAACTGCTGGCGCACGCCGATGGCCTGGTCGAAGGCAACCGTCCCGGCGTGATGGAGCGCCTCGGCCTTGGCCCGGCGCAGGTGGCGGCTGTGAATCCGCGCCTGGTTTATGGGCGCATGACGGGCTGGGGGCAGGATGGTCCGCTGGCCCAGTCAGCAGGGCATGATCTCAACTATGTTGCGCTGAGCGGCCTGCTGTCGCTATCGCCGCAGCATGGCATCCCGCCGACACTGGGCGATGGCGCCGGTGCACTCGGGCTGGCGTTCGGCATGGTGAGCGGGATGCTGCAGGCGCGCAGCAGCGGCAAGGGCTGCGTGGTCGATGCGGCGATCACCGACGTGGTGGCGATGCTGGGCGGGATAGCGCAGTGGATCGCCGCTGGCGGCGGTCTTGGCGGCCCTGCACCGAGCGCTTTTCACGATTCGCCTTTCTACGATACCTACCGTTGCGCGGACGGCGGCCATATCACCGTTGGCGCGCTGGAGCCGCAGTTCTACGCGCTGCTGCTGGAGAAGCTCGGCTTGCATGATGTCGATCCGCGTGCGCAGTATGACGCTTCTGCGTGGCCGGCGCTGAAGGTGCGCTTCAGCGAGCTGTTTGCTTCACAGCCGCGCAGTCACTGGTGTGCGCTGCTGGAAGGGACAGACGCGTGCTTCGCGCCCGTGCTCTCCTTGAGCGAAGCGGCATCCCGCGTGCGGCCGGGTGTACGCTTCGCACCGCTCGGCGGTTAGCGTCGATTACTGGCGTTGCAGCGTAAGGCTCATCAGCCCGATGACCACGTCATTGCTGATTGTGCGCAGGGTGAGGCTGTGCAGGGGCTTGCTCGCGTCCAGTTTGATGGCCAGCGCGGTGGCTGCGCCGCCGTTGACCGTGCCGCCTGTTTTTGCCGGTTCCATGCGGATGGCCCCTGTCTTCAGGTCGATGCGCGGCGGGACAGGCGTGGTGCGTGGAAACTGGTAATCGTCGATGAAGTAGTCCTGGTCGATGGGCCACCAGGTGCCTGGGTTGTGCAGCGCAAGACGCTCGGTGCTGCCGTCGGCGTAGCGGACGATGATTTCCCCGTTGTCGATACGCGACTGCATGTGGTTGGTGGAGCCTGTCATCAACAGCCAGGCGGTGCTTGCATTGCCGCTTAATGGGATGGTTGCTTCTTTCGGATAGTTGTCCCATTGGGATGTGAACAGGATGTTCGGTGCAGCTTCATCGCCTGGGGTGGCGAAGGGAACACCGTTGGGCATGCTGATTTTTCCGCTGCCTGATCGTGCGGCGGCGCGCAGGCCGTTATCATCGATAGCCGGCAGGGCGTTGACGTGGCCGGCCCAGGCGCCTGCGCCTTGGGCGGGTAGGGAGAGGGAGACATAAGGCGAGCGTGGTGCCTGGTATTTGTTCTGCTTGAAGATCTCGGTGACGCGGTCGTTGAAGGCCAGCGCAATCGTCTCAAAGCGCGCACCAGCGCGCGAGGTCCGCCAGTCCTGCATCACGACGTCCTGTTCCGCCGCGGCAGCTGGCAGCGTTGCTGCTACTGAGGCTGCCACTGGCGGAATGGCGGCGCCCGCCCAGCGGATCTCGATGCTGGCGGACCGTGCGAAAGCTGCGTCGATTTGCAGCGTGCCGCCATCGAGGCGCCAGGCAGCAGGCTTGCCGTTGATGGCAACGCTCTGCACGCGCGAGAACGCAGCCGGGGTCACAAGGCGCAACATACGGAACCGTCCTCCGGACTGAGTGACTTCCCACTGCTCGTTCAGCCCGCGCCGCACAAGGCGCACACCCACATCTGGATGCTGCAAGCGCGCATGCGTCCACGATAATGGGAAGCCCGGCTTCACGGTCAAAACGCCTGCAAGTGCATCTGGCCGCACCCCGAACAAACCCTCAACCAGCGCACGCGACATCACTCCCGAGCCATCCGCGAAATCGCGTTGCGACTCGCGCCGGTAAGCGTCCAGATAATTCATGGAGCCCACGTTGCCGGGCGAGATTCCCATGAACATGCTGGCCAGCAGTGCGCTCTTTGTCAGCAGGAACGCATGCTCCCGCTGGCCCGCCTGCCACAGCGCCAGCGCAGTATGCAGGTTCTCGCCCATGACCACGTTATTTACCGACCAGGAATAGGGCATCCAGTTCGTGGTCGGCAGCACCGCATACGCCGCGTCGGACGGCACGCCTTCCCCGACCACAGGAATCTGTTTCAGATGACGGCGCAAATCGGCGGCCATTTGAGCGCCTTCCGCCGGCGTAGGCACTTCGGAATCGATGGTGTGATAGAAGGTCCACAAGCCATAGCTTGGGTGCAGCTGCTGGGCGCCGAGTACGTCGCGGTATTCGGCAAATGCGCCCTTGTCCGGCATCCACAGCAGCTCGCGCATGGCCTTTGCGATCAGCTCCGCTTCGCGCTCATACGGCTCGGCATCCTTGCCCAGCAGGCGTGCGAGCCGCGCGGCACTACGGTTGGCATACACGTTGTACGCGGACGAATAGGCGACGCCGCCGCCGTTGTAGTACACATCGTCGCTGGCCCAGATGGTCGCGTAGGCTTCATACAGGGGCAGCTTGTCCTTGCCGAACTCGCGGCGGAACAGCCTGCGCTCCCAGGCCAGATGACGCTCGATGACCGGCCACACGCTTCGGGCATACGCCAGGTCGCCGGTCCACAGCAGGTGACGGAACAGGGCGTCGATGAAGACCATGTTCATGTCGTAGTGCGAGTTGGACAGGTCGCCGTTCGAATGCAGGCCGGTTTCGTTGCGGGCCAGGTTGGTCTTTGCTTCCGGCGATGGCAGGCTTGCGGGAATGGCGGAGGTGTTCTGGCGGGGCGTCCAGGTGTTGAAGTTGCTGCGCGCACGGTCGTGCCAGCCAAGGGCGTCCAGTGCGTAAGGACCGCGCCAGCCGAGCAGCTTGGCGCGCCAGGCGATGGCGCCGTGCATGATCGCCTGGGCGGATTCGTCCCATAAGGCATCAGCGGCGACGTTCATGGCGCCTGCGGCGGCGTTGATATATGGGTCGGGGGTCTCGATGCTGATCTGCTTGCGCAGGGAGGTGAAGTGTTGGCGCGTTTGGTCGAACAGGGAGGGGAGCTGGGCGCGCTTGTAAGTGTTGTCCAATGATGAGGATTGGCCGTTCGCTACCGCCGCCGCTGCTGCGCTGCCGGCGGCTGTGACGGCGGTGTAGGTGTCCAGTTCCCTCGCGGGTGCGCTCCCGCCGAGGCGCTGCAGCGATAGCAGGAGCGGAGTACGATTGCGCAACGGCGCGCGCCCGACGACTATCGGCGCACCGGCACCGGCACCGGCACCGGCACTGACGGCTGGCATGGCGGTGCTCGACTTCGCGGTTGCTGGCGGTGCAAGCAGCTGCGCCAGATCGTCCCAGTCCGCCGCATCAGCCAGATGCTGGCTCGCGCCGGCCGGCAGCACGCCGGCAATGCGCGCCGCAGTACTATTCAGCGTAAAGCCCTCGGCATTGAGCGCAAAGCCGTTCCCCGCAGCGAACTCGGGACGGAACTGAAAATACTGCCCGATCGGCACAGCCTCGGTCCCAATATCCCCATCACGCCGCCCACGTTCTCCATTAACACCACCATACGCCCATACCAGCTCCGTACCGGCAGCAAGTCCATCACCTTCCGCGCGCAGGATCAAACCTTCAGTCCGTGCATAAGCCAGCACCTCCAGCCGCAGAACGCCGCGCGGCCCAAGCGCCGGATCGCGAATCTCATATTGCAGCTCGCCGGGACGATAGCGAAACTCGATATCGCGCGCCGTATGCAGCCACTGCACGCCACGCGTGCCACGTACAGCCAGACGCAAATTCCCGCCACGCCCCGGCAGATAAAGCAGGAACTCCGGCTTGTCGCCGCCATCGACGCGGAAGGCCGTATGTCCGCCATACAAGGAGCGATTGAAGAACTCGGCGCCGTTGCGGATCACAAAATCCGCACCGTCGGGCCGATAGCGCAAGGGCTGCGCCAACTTTCCAGCGATATTGGGACGTAGCTCAGTAGCTGCCGGAACGAACGCCGTTGCCGGCGCCGAGATCCCCGTGCGCGGCAATGCGGCGGCCAGCGCCAGAACACACACCGACGCAAACGCAAAACTCTTCATCGCGTTCCCTGAAATGCTCAAAGAAACAGATAATAGCCCGGTGCTGCGTCAGGAATTGCTCATCTTGCTGAGCATCTGGCTTGCTACAGGCCTGCTTCCAGTATCTTGCGGCTGATCGCCAGGGTGACATCCTGCCGTTCGCCGAGGGCGGTCATGCCATGGCTTTCCAGCTGGGCGATCAATGCGTCGATGTGCTGCACCCCGAGTCCGTAAGCGCTCAGGCGAGTGGCGACGCCCAGGCTTTCGAAGAAGTGGCGGGTGGCGGCAATGGCGGCGTCGATTCGTGCGTCTTCGCTGCCGTCGGTGATGCGCCATACACGCTCGGCGTATTGCAGCAGCCTGGCGCGCTTGGCTTCGCGGCGCACGTCCATATTCGCCGGCAGGACGATGGCCAGCGTACGGGCGTGTTCGATACTGTGCAGGGCTGTCAGCTCGTGGCCGATCATGTGGGTGGACCAGTCTTCCGGTACGCCGGCCGCAATCAGGCCGTTCAGGGCCAGTGTGGCGGTCCACATCAGGTTGGCGCGTGCCTGGTAGTCCTCTTCTCCGGACATGACGCGCGGCGCGATTTCCACCAGCGTTTGCAGCAGGCCTTCGGCAAAGCGGTCCTGCACCCAGGCTTCGACGGGATACGTCAGGTACTGTTCCATCACATGGGTGAAAGCGTCCACCAGGCCGTTTGCCAGCTGCCCCGGCGGGAGGGAGTAAGTCCGGGTCGGATCGAGAATGGAGAACTGCGGGTAGGCGTGTGGACTGGAAAACACCAGTTTGGCCTGCGTGGCTTTGCGCGTGATGACTGCACCGCGGTTCATTTCCGAGCCGGTGGCTGGCAGCGTCACCACGGCGCCGAAGGGCAGCGCCTGGGTAACGGTTGCGCCATGGTCTTCCATGAATTGCCAGGGATCGGCCTGATAGGGCACAGCGGCCGCCACGAACTTGGTTCCGTCGATGACGGAGCCACCGCCGACTGCCAGCAGGAAGTCGAGCTTTTCGCGGCGTACCATCTGCACGGCCTTCATCAGCGTCTCGTAGCCGGGGTTGGGTTCGATGCCGCTGAATTTAAAGGCGATGCGCTTGCCCAGTGCGCGATGCACCTGCTCCAGCGTGCCGTTGCGGCGCGCGCTGTCGCCGCCGTAGAGTACCAGCGTGCGGGCGCGTGGCGGAACCAGGTCGTCGATGCGGTCGATGGTGCCGGGGCCGAAGACGACGCGGGTGGGATTGTGTAAGTCAAAGTTCTGCATGGATGTTCTGTCGAAGCTTTTGCGTGGTGATCCGCGGGACCCGCCCTCGTGGATGAAAGCGGGACCCGCGGAGTCCGCGATTAACGGCCTGGCTGGCCGCGCGTGCCGGTCCAGACGCGGGCGATCAGATAAGGCGGTTTGCCTTTGTCCTCGGCGCCGGAGAAGATCGGGTTGCGGTGCAGCTGGTTGACGGCGACGTACAGCCACGAGTCCTGGCCGAAGTGGGCGTTGTCCGGCCACAGGAAGCGCGGATCGCGCACCAGCGGCTGCAGCTTGCCGTCGCGGGTCAGCACGTCGATGCCGTTGTCGGGCAGGTTGGTGAAGAAGTGATTGCCTTCGGCGTCGGTCGCGGCGCCGTCGGAGATCGGCTTGGGGCCGACATAGGCGATGGCTGCGCCAATGCTGGCGTCCGGCGCGTCTTCACGGAACAGGCGCGTTGGCAGCGAATACCAGCGCACGCTGTTCATGGCGCCGTAGTACAGGGTCTCGCCGTCGGCGGAAAGGGTGATCGGATTGATGCCGACGCGCGCCGGGCCCATCTTGCCGTTCGCATCCGGGAACAGCAGGGATTCGCCTTCCACCACCAGGTTCAGGTTTTCCGATGCCAGCGAAGGATGCTTGCTGAAGCGGCGCGCCGTGTTCTTGTTGATGTCCACCACCACAATGGCGGGATCGTCGCCGCAGTCGGCGATGTATACCAGGCCACGCTCGCCGTCCACGGCCAGGTCCTGCAGGATCTGGGTGCGCGGAGCGACGGTCTTGTCGAAGTCGAAGCGGTAGGCGACCTTGCCGGTGGCGATGTCAAACGCGACCAGCTTCGGCGGCTGCGGTTTCTCCAGCCAGTTGCCATGGTCGATGACCCAGAGACGGTCCTTGCTGTCGATCAGCACACCGTGCGGGGTGTTCAGCACGTCCGGACCGGAACCCGGCTTGGCATTCCATTCGGCGTTCGGGTAGGGCCTGTAGGTAGTCTTGCCGGTCACCTCGATCAGCTGCACCGGACCGCGGCGCATGCCGTGGACGCTGGCAAAGATGCGGCCATCCTTGCTGACGGTGACATTGCCGGGGGTGATGTCCAGCTCAGCCACGATTTCCACCTTGCCGACGGCAGGTGCGGTTTGCAGCTGGCCGGCGCAGGCGGCCAGGGCGAGCGAAGACGCCACTACGAGAATCAGCTTACGCATTTTTACTTTCTCCTGAAGGTTTGAAAGCAGTCAGCGTAGCCAGAGCAAGGCCCGATTCGAAGTTAATACTGGTTAAAGTTGCCGCCGCGTCTAACCGCGAATTAACCGCTTTTTAACCATTTCACTTTCCGGCTGCGGTTAGCCTCTCGTTTGTCCCACACTTTGAGAAAGACTGGAAAATGAATGACGAACAAAATAAATCCGGCGCGGCCCACGACCCGCGCCGCCGTGAACTGATCCGCGCTGCCGGCGTAGCGACCGTGGCCGGGATTGCCGGTATGGCAGCCGTAAGCCCGGTGCTGGCGCAGGCTGCGCCGGCTACCGCACGGGGGGCGCTGGGCGCCCGTCTGCAGGGCGTGCAGCACTTCGGCATCACGGTGGAGAATATGGAGCGCGCCTTTGAGTTCTATACCCAGGTGCTGGGCGGGACCGAAATCATGCGCGACGGCGACTTCCAGGGGGAAGTGATCCATAACACCCTGCTGTTGACCGAGGAGCTGGATGCAAAGTCGCGCCACGTGAATCCGCGCACGCTGGGCATTCCCGATCTGCGCGGCGGTGCGCAGCGGCTGGACGTGCGCTTCGTCCAGTTCGACAACGTGGTGATCGAGCTGCTGCAGTATCGCGACAGCAACCAGCCGCAAGGCAGCGGCGCCGCGTTCGCTCCACCGCACGAGAAGACCAGCCCGGCCTTCCCGAAGTCGATGCACGTGTGCTTCTACATTCGCGACGACGTGGACTTCAACCAGTTCGTGCGCGATCTGGAAACCGAATCGGCACGGCGCGGCATGACGCATGTGAAGGCCAACCGCATCGTTTCCTTCGGCAGCGAGCAGGAACGCCTGAACGCGCCGCTGGATACGCTGACCAACCGTATCACCAGCGGCAAGTCGGACGGCTGGACCCTGATCTACGCCAAGGGCCCGGAAGGCGAACAGCTGGAATTCGTGCAGGTGCGTGGACAGGCGAAGAAGGTGTTCGGCGCAACGCAGGAAGCGCGCCGCCGCCAGGCCTGAGGCGGCTACTAAGGCCCGCTGTCGAGCAGGGCGCGGGCGGTGCGCAGGTCGGCGCTGTCGAAGCCTTCGGTGTAGCGGCGGTGGACGGCGCGCAGCAGCGGCAGCGCGTCCGAGGCAAGACACTGGCGTGCCTTCAGGCGCGCCAGGCTGTTGGCGGCGCGCAGCTCCCACGCCCGCGCACCCTGCTGCGCGGCCACGGCCAGCGCCTGCCGGTAGCATTGCTCGGCCAGGGCGGCATTCAGTCCTTCCACCAGCTCGCCCTTGATGCGCAGCAGTTCCGCATGGTTCCAGCGTGCCTGGCCCGCCTCGCAGGCGGCCAGCGCTTCTGCAACGACGGCAAGGCCTGCATCCTGCTGGCCCTGCCGGCCGAGGAAGGAGGCCAGCACGCCGAGGTGCTGGGTGAGCTGCAGACGGTAGCCCGCCACCTGCAGCTTACGCACGGCGGCATGCATCTGCGCCAGCCCTGCCGGCTGGCCATGCACCACCTGCATGGCGCCTTCCAGGCAGCTGCGCAGCGTATCCCACAGCGTCAGCGCATTTTTCACCAGGTAGCAGGACAGTTCCTCCAGCAGGGCTGCGGCGCCCTGGTGGTCGCCCATCTGCAGCGCCAGCGGGAAGGCGGTGTTGGTGATGGCGTTCATCAGCGACTCGGTGTGCCCGCTGTCGCGCGCTTCCTGCAGCGCTGCCTGCGCCGTCCGCCATGCCTGATCCGGATAACCCTGCAGCCAGAGCACGTGCGACAGCGTGCCGAGGATGGCCGAGCGCTGGTTCAGCTGGAAGCGCGCCATGAGCGAAGCGGGCGGCGGCGGGCCGTATTGCGCCAGCACCTGCTCCAGCTGGCGCCGTGCCGCGTCCTGTGAACCGGCGTAGTGCAGGGCGGTGCCGGCCAGGCGGTCCATGCCGACCAGGGCAGCGTGATCGCCGCAATCGAGGGCCAGGCGCCGGAAGCGCTCGGCCAGACCGGCAACCGCCGTCACTTCGCCGGCATAGCTGCGGTACACGGCCATGCCCCACAGGGCCAGTTGCTGGTACTTGCTGTCCTCCTGCACTTCGGCCAGTTCCAGGGTGCGGCGCCAGGCTGCATCCATCGCCGGGACAGGGCCGTTGGCATACAGGATGGCCATGCCGAGCGCCGCGTGCAGCTTCATGGCGGCGCGCTGGTCGGGCGCTGCATTCGCGGCGCCAATCTCCAGTGCGCGCTTGACCGACTGGCAGCATTCTTCGGGCAGCGAGAGCAGCATCCAGAGCGGAATTGCGGCAACGGTAAGCGACACGCCCAGCGCTGCATCGCCTTCGGCGGAAAATGCCCAGGCCAGCGCCTTGCGCACATCGTCCAGGCTGCGGCCATACGCATCCAGCCAGTCCGCATCGGTGCGCTGCGCCAGTTCCTTGCGTGCCTGTTCGAGGCGCGTGCGGTGAAACCCGGCGTGGCGCTTGTTCAGGGCGGCGAGCTGGCCTTGCTGTTCCAGCTTTTCCTGCGCGTAAGCCCGTGTCGTATCGAGCAGGCGGTAGAACACGCGCGGGCCGCTGATGTCGGCCGACAGCAGCGATTTGTGCGCCAGATTGGCCACGCCGTCCACCACGCCGATGGCATTGCCCGGCAGGTCGGCGCACAGCCCGGTGGCGGCATCCAGCGTGAAGCCGCCGGAGAAGGCGGACAGGGTGCACAGCAAGGCGCGCTCGTTCTCGGGCAGCAGGTCGTAGCTCCAGTCCAGCGCCGCATCCAGCGTGCGGTGGCGTTCCAGCGATGAACGGCGGCCCTGTTTCAGCAGCACGAAGCGGTCATCCAGCCGCGCCGCCAGTTCGCGTGCGCCGAAGGCGTCCATGCGCGTGGCGGCCAGTTCGATGGCCAGCGCCACGCCTTCCAGGCGGCGGCAGATTTCGGCGACGGCCGGCACGTCCGCTTCGCCCAGGTGATAACCGTCCAGGGCCTGGGCGGCGCGGGCCGCAAAGAGACGGATGGCAGGGTATTCCAGCGCCTGCGCAGCCGTCGGCGTTTTTCCGGCGGCGGGAAATTCCAGTGCGCCGAGACGATGCACGTGTTCGCCCGTTACGCGCAGCGGTTCGCGGCTGGTGCACAGCACCTGCACGCCCTGCGTGCCGGAGCCGATGCGGCACACCAGCGAGGCCACGGCGTCGATCAGGTGTTCGCAACTGTCGAGCACCAGCAGCAGGCGCCGTTCCTGCAGGTTGGCGATCAGGCTTTGCAGGCCGTCGCCGGAGTGCACCGACAGGCCGAGGGCGGTGGCAATCGCGCCGGTGAGGAATTGCGGATCGGACAGCGGGGCCAGATCGGCAAAGCAGACTTCGGCGCCGCTTTGCGCAATCCAGCTTTCGGCCACCTGCAGCATCAGCGTGGTCTTGCCGATGCCGCCCGGTCCGACAATGCTGACCACGCGCGACTGCTCCATGGCGCGCAACAGGGAGGCGGCGGCTTCGGTGCGGCCGATCATGCGCGAGGAGGGCAGGGGCAGCTTGGCGCGCTGTTCCCAGCCGGCGGGCAGGGCCATCGGGGCGGCGTTGCGGTTGCGTGCGGTGACCGGCGCAATGAATCGGTAGCCTTTGCCGCTGACGGTGGCAATGTAGCGGCTCTCGCGGCCATCGTCGGACAGGGTGCGGCGCAGCGCGGCCACATTGACCTTCAGATTGCCTTCCTCGACCACGGTCCGCTGCCACACGCGCGCCATCAGCTCCTGTTTGCTGACCAGCTCTCCCGGATGCTGCACCAGTTCGGCGAGGATGGCGAGGGCGCGTCCGCCCAGGCGCAGCGGCGCGTCGTCATGCAGCAGCAGCTGCTGGCCGGGGATGAAGTGGAAGGGACCAAAGAAATACTCCCGTTCCACCGTGGACGCCGCGCGATCGCTTCCGGTATTCATATGAGCGGAGATGATTGGTTGAGGGACGCCGCCATGCGGCAGCCTGCCTGCTGGGCATAATCATCTCACAAGCCGGGACTGATGGAACTTTTACGGGGAGTGAAGCGGATAGCTTCTGGAGGGTGGTGCCCGAGGCCGGAATCGAACCGGCACGCCTTGCGGCGGCGGATTTTGAGTCCGCTGCGTCTACCAATTTCACCACTCGGGCATGTGAATGCGACGTGCATTATTACCGATTTGACCAGTGCGGGCAAGCTGCACTGCAGGATATTGTAATAAAGGTATCGCGAAGGCCGCGCTGCGCCATCGCCCGCGCGCTATGAACGCCCCCTGGGACATTGAAAAAAATTACCATCCGCCGAGCTAGGCGCACCTGGCTTGCGAGCCTAGATTGAAAAGGTCATCCCCGGAAAAAGAGCTTTTCCGACGTGATGCAAATCCAGAATCAGAGGGTGAAAACATGAATCACATTGTTCTGAAAGTGCTGGCCCTCGCGGTGCTGGCCGGTGTCTCGACCCTTGCCGCAGCGCAGAACGGCGCGACGGTGCAGGTGCCGGCCAAGGCGGACCAGATGTACCGCCTTGCGCCGCAGGAGTTCTACAACTACGAACAGCGGTATTTGTTCGACAACGGCCTGTCGCTTCAGATGTCCCAGAAACGGCATCGCTATTACACACAGCTGCACAACCAGCAGCCGGTCGAAATTTATCCAGTAGCGCCGGGCGTTTTCGTCACGGCCCTGGGTACGAAGCTTGAGTTCCGCGACGATGGCGACACGATCGCCGTCACCCATCTTGAGCGGCTGCCCTATGCTGGTGCAGTAAGCATCAGCCAGGACCGCGTCTATCTGGCGAAGCATTGAGGCCCGTCCGGGCCGATTGCATTTCATCCGACGTGCCGCGCGTTCTGTTCCTCAAAACGTGCGGTTCGTCGCTTCCGGTACTCCGTTGGCAGAAAGCTTTGCTACCTTGTCATTGTCCCCGCACGATTCGAAGAGGCGGGAACCACCAGGCAACCAATCGGAGAAGATGATGAAAAAAGTACTGTTCAGCGCCCTGGCCGCGCTCGCCCTTGCAGGCATGGGTTCCGCATACGCAGCAGATCCGCAAGACCCGACCGTCCAGGTTCGCCGTTCCGGCGATTACAAGCTGGGCGTCAGTGAGTTCGATGATTACGCCTCCAGCTACGCCCTGAAACCGGGCCAGAAGGTGACCTTTACCCGCCACGGCAACCAGCGCTTCTATGCTGAGCTGTCCGATTCGGCGCGCGAACCGATGTACGCCATGTCGAAAGGCGTGTTCGTCACCGCCGGCGGCGCACGCGTGGAATTCTCGGAAGACGGCGACTCGGTGACGATCAGGAATTTCGAACGCCTGTCGCCGCAGGTGGCGCTGCAGCAGCTCGCAAACGTGACGATGGTTGCGAGCCGCTGATGCAGATTGATGGTGTGACGGTCCGCCCGGCGGGCGGGCCGCACGCCCGCTTGGTCCCTTACGCCGCCTGACGCAGCGGCGCCGGGTCGAGACGTTCTTCCAGCAGGGCGAAGATATCGTCCTTGGACAGCACATAGCGGTCCATCAGCTCGCCCTTGATCGATTCCATCACCTCGCGGTAGTCGCCGATCGACTTCAGCGTGTGGCTATACAGCTCGTCCGCCTTCGCTTCCAGCTGCACCAGGCCGTGTTCGGCCGCGCTCTCGTTCTTGAACTTGCTGTAATCGAGCTTGGAGCGCGAATACATGGAGAGGCGGTTGACCATCGTATCGAGCATATTGGTGGCCTTCTCGATATCGTTCTGGCTGCCTACCGAAATGCCGCGCGCGCCGTAGAACAGTTCTTCGGCCGCCACGCCGCCATACAGCTGCATCACGTCGCGCTCAAGTTCCTCCAGCGTGCGCAGCGACATGTCGTCGCCGGCCGACAGCACATAGCCCAGCGCGTTCAGCTTGGACACGGACTCGGTCGAAATCTTCAGCAGGTGCGACTTTTCCTTCACTTCAGCGAGAGACAGGCCTTCGCGCAGATACGGATCGATCTGCATGAAGAAGTGGCCCAGTTCGTGCAGGGCGATGCGTTCGCGCTGGCGGGTTTTCTCGGCCGTGGTGGCGCGGTCGGTCAGGCCGATGGTGGCGCGCTCGAAAGCGCGGAACATCACATCGGTGTTGATGATCTGCTTGTCCTGGATCGACAGCATGGAAGCGCGATCGACCACGGTTTCCAGCAGCGCGGGGCTGAGGTTGTTGGTGATTTCGGCCACCTGGTCCAGGTCCATGTCGTTCCAGTCCACCAGGCCTTCTTCCTTGCGCTGCAGGAAGCTGCGCAGCAGTTCGCGCCGCTCGCCCTTGTTCGGCAGGCGGAAGTTGATCTTCACGCTGAAGCGGCGCAGCATGGCTTCGTCCATGGCGGTGCTGTTGTCGTCGAAGTTGGAGGCGACTACCCAGATCACGCCGGCGCCCTGCTCGCTCTTCACGCCGTCCAGCAGGCCAAGCAGGGTGTTGGCGGTATCGTCTTCCCATTTCTTCTCGCCGCGGCCGCGCGGCATGAACAGGGCCTGGGCTTCGTCCAGGAAGATGATGCAGTTGCCGCGTGCGCAGGCTTTCTTGTACAGCGCGTTCAGCGCTTTCGAGCCGCCGCCGATATAGCCTGACTCCAGCGCCGAACCGGAGGCCTGGATCAGCGGGTAGTTCAGGCGCTTGGCCAGGTAGCCGGCCAGCTTGGTCTTGCCGGTGCCGGCAGGGCCGGTCAGCATCACGTTAAACGGCTTGTCAATATTGTGGGATTTATACACTTCGCGGTTGCGGATCATGTCTTCCAGGTGCAGCACTTCCTGCTTGATGTCTTCCATGCCGATCAGGTCATCCATCGAACCTTTCAGCTTGTCCGGCGTGATGACGGAAGCGGACATCCCCATGCCCGGCAGGCCGAACTTCAGCACGAACAGCAGCAGGCCGACGACAAAGATGTCGAAGGCGTGGCGCTTCAGGAAGGAGGACACGCCGGCCATCGAGCCGCCGTCGTCCTGCAGCACGCTCTTGTGGGCGGCCAGGTAGTCGTCCTTGGCAATCGCATACGGCAGGCCGTTGCGCAGCAGCACCTCGCGCTCCAGGCTCAGGTGCGAAGTGGACGGCACCACCACCACGTGCAGCTGCGGCGAGTCCTTGAATTTGTAGATATAGCGCGGCGCTTCGGACAGCGGCCGGGCGATCAGCAGGTAATCCAGCTTGTCGCGCTGGGCCACCAGGCCGGTGATCTCGGAAATATTCTGCGAACGCACCACGGGGGATGCATCCTGAGCCGTTTCCCCACGCAACAGCAAGAAAGCGGTCAGTGCCAGCGACAGCATGACCAGAATGATGCGCACCATGGGGTTCTTGAGCGCAAGCTGTAATTTATAAATATTGAACATGTGATTCGACCAGGAGGCAGATGAATGAATGTTCGCGCGGGGGATTGGGCGCGGAGAAGGGGGGAATGCCAGGCGGCAACGCTCCGTATATGTGGACTATAAGGGTTTCCTCAAGCTTTGTGTCTGCTGCGCGTGAGAAAAAATTGAGGTCCGCAACAGCTCAAAATGCTATCGATGACGAGCTGTCAACGCAGAATGACAAGAGCTATTTCTGCTCTGTCCAGTTTTCGTATTTGCGTTCCAGGCGGGCGAAGCTGCCGTCGCGGCGCATGGTGTCCAGCGCGCCGTTCATGCGCTCGATCAGCGCGTCCGGCACGCTGGTATTGCAGGCCAGATAAACTTTCACGCGGTTGAACACCAGCACCGGCACGATCTCCGGCGCATAGCGCGCCAGCAGGGTGGCCGTGCTGGCGCTGCGCGTGCTGACGGCCCACAGGTCGATGCGGTCGATCATCAGCTTTTTCGGATTCGACAGGTCGTTCGGCACCGGCTCGACATGGAAGCCGCGCGTGCGCAGGTATTCGTCGCGGGCGTCGCCGTTATAGGTGCCGATGCGCAGGGGGCGGGCGTCTTCCAGGCTGGCCAGCTGGAACTTGTGGCCGGCGCGGCCGAGCAGGATCCATTCCGCTTCGTCGGTCGGCCCCACCCATTTGAACTGCTTCTCGCGCTCCGGCGTGCGCGAGGTGGAATACACGCAGGTATGCGTTTCGCGCTGCGCCATCATGTAGGCGCGCTTCCAGGGCAGGACGGCAATCTTGTAGCTGATGCCGGCGCGGCCCAGCATTTCGCGGATCTTCTCGCCTTCGCGGCCGATCACTTCCTCGCCGGCCAGCATATTGGCGGGCGGCGACAGTTCGGCGGTAATGGTCAGGGCGGGCGTGGACGGGGCGGGCGTGGACGGGGCGGCCGGCGTTGCGCTTGCCAGTACCGAAGCCAGAAATATTGCACTTGTTGCCATGCCGTCCTTAATGGTGCTCTAGCGCAATGTACGCTGGAGCACCAAGAATAGCAGCAGCCCGGACGGCCCGGCAATATTGGAAATGTTTCAGTGCACCCGCTGGTACAGGCGGAAACGCTCCACCTTGTCCGAGGGGCGGCGGCCTTCCCACAGCAATTCCCACTGGGCGCCGGGAGACGGCGGCTGGGTGCGGCCTTTGATGCTAACTTGCAACAGCAGCAGCTTGCATTCGCGTGCATCGACGCCCTGGAACGGCAGATGGGCGTAGTAGGCGAAGGAGGCGCGCTGCGGCGTGCCCATATTCGTTTCCACGCAGTCGGTGTCGGCCGGCAGCACGGCGGCCGCCTGGCGCGCCACGGTCGCGTAGCTCTTGCTGTAGTTGACGTGCGGCAGGAACAGGGTCATCAGCAGGATCCAGATCAGGATCAGGCCGCCGGAGGACAGCACCACGGCGCGCCACAGCACGTTGGGGCGGCGCGAAATGCGCCAGTGCACCAGCAGGAACCAGCCGGCGGTGGCGCACAGGGCGACCAGCACGCCCAGCAGGTTGATTTCAGGCTGGTAGCCGGGAATCAGCTTGAACACATTGTGCGCCAGCTTGGCCGGCCAGCCGGTCAGCTGGGCATACCACATCAGCCAGATCACGGCGGCCAGGAAGGTCAGCACCATCACGCTGAACCAGTCGATGGCGTTGATGGCGCCGCGCTTCATGGTCAGCAGGCCGAAGGCGGCCATGATGGCCAGCGGCGGCAGCAGCATCAGCAGCTGGCCCTGTTCCGGCGCCGGGTGCAGCAGCACCAGCACGCTGGCCACGGTGACGAAGGTGGTCGGCACCACAATGTGCAGCAGGTTGCTCTGGCGGCGCCAGGCCCACACGGCCCACAGCGCGAACGGCCAGGCCGGCCAGAAGAACCAGACGCCGACGCGGAAGAAGGTGCGCAGCGATTCCATGGTCGGGCTCAGCTGGCTCAGGTTCCAGGCCATCCAGCCTTGCAGCGGCGAGCTGCCGTAGGGATGGGCCAGGCCGGCCGGCAGCAGCCACAGCAGGGCGATGGCAGTGGCCACCGCGGCCGCCAGCAGCAGGTGGCGCAGCGAGGGGCCGGAAGGCAGGGACAGGAAGCGGCTGCAGGCGGCCAGGGCGATCAGCACGAAGCTGGGCACCACCCAGCCGCGCGTCAGCGCCATCAGGCCCAGCGCCATGCCGACCAGGGCCGCGTTGCGCAGCGACGGCAGCTCCATATAGCGCACGGCGCGGTACAGGGTCAGGGCCAGCAGGGCCGTCATCAGCGGCTCGGAGGTGGTCTCGTGGCTGTGCACCAGCAGGCCCAGGCTGCCGAGGTAGATCAGGACGGCGGCGTCGGCCAGGGTGCGGCCGAAGTCGTCCGGCTCGGGCTGGCCGCCAAAGGCCAGGCGCAGCGGCTGGGCGTCCGGGCGGCGGCCCAGGTTGAAGGTGGCGTACCACAGGGACAGCACGCCCAGCACGAACACGCCCACGGTGGCGACGTGGGCGGCGCCCACTTCACCGAACAGCCAGCCGAACAGCTTGATGCCGATGGCGCCCAGCCAGAAGGCCAGCGGGCCTTCCTCGGCAATGGGCAGGCCGGCAATATTCGGCAGCAGCCAGTCCTGCCAGCCGCCCTGGGACATGGTCCACATGATGCCGAAGCTGGCGGCGTCGTCGTTCTTCCACGGCTCGCGGCCGATCAGGCCGGGCAGGATGTACAGCATGCCAAGGGCGAAAATGGCCCAGCGGGGCAGGGTGCGCGTGGCGGAGGCGGGAAGACGGACTGGCTTCATCGGTCAGTGTTATTCTTTTGAAAGCTGGAGTATGCGTGATTAATAAAAAAAAGGCAGCCGCAGCTGCCTTTTTTTTCGGTGCGACGCGGATTAAGCGTTTGCAACGGCGGTCTTGGAACCGACTTTGCCGAACTTCTGGCGGAATTTTTCCACGCGACCGGCGGTGTCGACGATCTTGTGCTGGCCGGTGAAGAACGGGTGGGATTCGGAGGAAACCTCGATCTTCACCAGTGGGTATTCCTTACCTTCGTAGGTCGCGGTTTCGCGGGTCTGGATGGTGGAACGGGTGATGAACTTGAAATCGCACGATACGTCGTGGAACAGGATTTCGCGGTATTCTGGGTGGCCTTCTGGTTTCATGCTTTTCTCTCAATAGTTTGGTAGCCAAACGGCACTTCGGCGGCCTGTCCTGCTTCTTGGCCCGATTGCTGTCCACTTGCCAGGTTTAAATGAACCGGGGATTATACAGCAAAACCTAAGTGCTGGGTCAGACCCACGGGGTCTGACCCTTGCCACCGAAACCGAACGGCGGGGTCAGACCCGGCGGGTCTGACCCTGGGGTTCGGTTCCGGGGTTTAGCCGCCGCGACGCATCATGTCGAAGAACTCGACATTGGTCTTGGTGGCCTTCATCTTGTCGAGGATGAACTCCATCGCTTCGATCTCGTCCATCGAGTACAGCAGCTTGCGCAGGATCCAGATCTTCTGCAGCTGGTCGGCCTTGATCAGCAGTTCTTCGCGGCGCGTGCCGGACTTGTTCAGGTTGATCGATGGGTAGGTGCGCTTCTCGGCCAGGCGGCGCTCCAGGTGCACCTCCATATTGCCGGTACCCTTGAACTCTTCGTAGATCACGTCGTCCATGCGCGAGCCGGTTTCGATCAGGGCGGTGGCGACGATGGTCAGCGAGCCGCCTTCTTCCACATTCCGCGCGGCGCCGAAGAAACGCTTCGGACGCTGCAGGGCGTTGGCGTCCACACCGCCGGTCAGCACCTTGCCGGAGGCAGGGATCACGGTGTTGTAGGCGCGCGCCAGACGGGTGATGGAGTCCAGCAGAATCACCACGTCCTTCTTCATTTCGACCAGGCGCTTGGCCTTTTCCATCACCATCTCGGCAACCTGCACGTGGCGCGTGGCCGGTTCGTCGAAGGTGGAGGCAACCACTTCGCCGCGCACGGAGCGCTGCATCTCGGTCACTTCCTCAGGACGTTCGTCGATCAGCAGCACGATCAGCGTCACATCCGGGTGGTTCGCGGTAATCGCGTGGGCGATGTGCTGCAGCATGACGGACTTGCCGGACTTCGGCGAGGCCACCAGCAGGCCGCGCTGGCCTTTGCCGATCGGGGCGATCAGGTCGATGATGCGGCCGGTGATGTTCTCGGCGCCATTCATGTCACGTTCCAGGCGCAGCGGCTCGTTCGGGTGCAGCGGCGTCAGGTTCTCAAACAGGATGCGGTGTTTCGAGGCTTCCGGCGATTCGCCGTTGACCTTGTCTACCTTGACCAGGGCGAAATAG